>Ga0160423_10002127_pt1 | contig 16582 bp, 29 predicted proteins | sample CRUFie14St8metaG_FD_108191 | JGI IMG/M metagenome (GOLD analysis project Ga0160423, IMG submission 108191) | Marine microbial communities from the Costa Rica Dome - CRUD Field 142mm St8 metaG | ecosystem: Environmental > Aquatic > Marine > Oceanic > Photic zone | place: Costa Rica: the Eastern... | reverse complement strand
AACAAACTTATGGAGTTAGCGAAAAAATATAACATGAAAGATTATGTAATGAGGAGGTTAATTCACTAATGAATATATTTTATGTAGATAAAGATCCAGTTAAAGCAGCTCAGATGATGTGTGATAAACATATTGTCAAAATGATTTTAGAGTCTGCTCAAATGTTATGTACTGCTAAACGAGTATTAGATGGTACAGAATATACAGACTTAACTAAAAATGGTCGTAAGATAAAAAGATGGCGACTAGATAATTCTAATGAAGAAGCAATCATATACAAAGCAGGTTGGCTCAAACACCCTAGTACACAATGGGTTATGAAGTCAGCATATAATTATACATGGTTGTTTAATCACTTTTTAGCACTTAACGAAGAATACAAATTAAGATGGCAAAAAGATACAGACCATGTATCAATAACTAAACTTGCTGATCTACTAAAACACCCACCTAAAAATGCACCTATCAATGTTATAGGTACAGACGCTACACCAGCAATGCCTGAACATTGTAAAGTACCTGGTGATAGTGTTGCATCTTACAGAAAATATTATATCTTAGAAAAAAGAAGATTTGCTAAGTGGGAAAAACATGGTGCAGTTATGCCTAAATGGTACAAGGAGGGTATTGCAAATGCGTGAAGATGATTTAGAAGTCAGTAGGCAAATGTCAAAAAAATTTAGGGATGAAAGATTAGCAAAAGAAAAAAATATGCTAAGACTTTATACAATCAATGAAGAAGAAATATTGAGAAAAGGATTAAAAGACAGCGAAACAAATGCAAGTGATTGATAACGCTCTTAGTGAAAGTGATTTCAATAAAATAAAATCAGTTTTTTTAAGTAATTTATTTCCTTGGTTTTATAATGAAGAGGTTGCTTTTGAAGGTGATAGTAATGATGATTACTATTTTATTCATATGTTATATGATTATTGCAAACCATTCTCAACTCATTATGATTTAATTTTACCTGTATTAGATATATTAAAACCTAAATCATTAATTAGAATAAAAGCAAATATGTATTCAAATATTAATAAATTTGTAGAACATAGTCCACATAAAGATTTTAATTATGAACATAAGGGTGCTATATTATATCTAAATACAAATAACGGTTACACTAAGATTGGTGATGATAAAATAGAAAGTAAAGAAAATAGATTATTACTATTTGATTCATCCAAATTACATAATAGTACAAACTGTACAAACACAAAAACAAGAGTTAATATTAACTTTAATTATTTTTAGGAGAAAAAAATGAGACCAGCACTTATAGAAGCAATAAAAAAACATGCTGAAGGACATATTGAAAAGCACAGAATGAATGTAGAAAATTTGTTACAAAATCCTACAGGAGTTGCTGAACATCCTGACATTTTAGAAACAGTAGAAAAAGAATTAAAAATTATTGCTGAATATGATGACCAATTAGAAATGATAAACAAATATTTTAAATAATGCCGACATATACATTTTATAATAAAAGAACAAAAAAACAATATGACGATTATATGTCAATATCTGAAATGGAAGAGTTTTTAGAAAAAAATAAACATATTTCACAAGTTATTCATAAAATAAATATAGTTAGTGGAGTATCAGGTTTATCTTACAAACAAGATAGTGGTTGGAAAGATAATATGAGTAGAATTGCAGAGGCACATCCTAATAGTCCACTTGCACAACGATATGGTAAAAAAACTATAAAACAATCTCAAACAGAACAAGTGTTAAAGAAACACGCAAAACGTAGAAAAGATTTAGCGAGGAAAAAGTAATGGCAGATATACCAGATTATATGAGGGACTTTGATCTCAATGAAGATTGGGGTTTTACTCCTGTTTCTAGTAAACCTGAAACAGATAGTCAACCAGCTATTGATCCTAATTTATTAAAAGATTCGAATTTAGAGATTGCCAAAGTAAAATCAGATGTTGCAGATATAAAAAGCATGATGAATGAAATTATGCAGATAACTGCTGAAAAAGAAACTATTACAAAAGAAATAACTGATGCAGATACTAAGGCAAAATTTAAAGATATAGAAAAGGTTATATTACCTTTTTTATATAATCTAAGTAAAAGTGATGAACCTTATATACATTGGCCAAATAGAGGTCCAATTATTAAGGCACAAATAGAGAAAATACTTAAACTAACAAGGGGATAAAAATATGCAAGCGAAAGCGGAACATAAGTTACTCAAAAGACAAGTAAATGAAGTTGAAGAAATAAGAAATAATGATAGATCAATTACAAGTTGGATGGAACTACGTCATCTTAAAAAGTTAAAGTTAAAAGCAAAGGATAAATTAAATGGAATTAAGCAAAAATTTTACGCTTAAGGAGTTAGTCGCAAGTCAAACGGCAGACCGTAAGGGTATTAATAATAATCCAAACGAGGATCAGATTAATTCACTAAAATTATTATGTGAAAAAGTGCTACAACCAGTAAGAGATCACTACGGCAAAGTTGTAAGTGTATCATCTGGTTTCCGTTCGGCAGAACTGTGTGAGGCAATCGGCTCAAGTAAAAATTCACAGCATGCCAAAGGCCAAGCGGCCGATTTTGAAATCTTTGGAGTGTCCAATCAGGAATTGGTAATCTGGATAAATGAAAATTTAGATTATGACCAAATGATATTAGAGTTTTGGAAAGGTCCAGATGAACCTAACAGTGGGTGGGTCCATGTATCTTACAAAAAAGAAGGTAATAGAAAAGAACTATTGAGAGCTTTCAGAAATACATTTGGTAAGACACAGTACGAACCTTACGAATACTGAACTCCTGACGAACTTAATTATATGTTTATGAAATATCGTGGTTAAAATATTTGATAATTTTTTAGATAATGAAACATTTAATAATATTAAAAATTATATATTAAATGATGAGGACTTTCCTTGGTTTTACTGCCAAGGGAAATCTAGTCCTACAGAATCAAGCTATCAATTTGTTCATATATTTTATTCAAACGATACAATCAATAGTCGTCACTTTGAAATATTAAAGCCAATATTTCAGAAATTAGAAGTCCAATCTTTAGTAAGAGTTAAACTAAACTTTAGTCCAAAATCACATCAAATCAAACCTTTTGAATTTCATAAAGATGTTGAATCATTATGCAAGACATCTATATTTTATTTAAATAGTAATGACGGCAAGACCATATTTGAGAATGGTGATGAGGTAGAAAGTAAAGAAAATAGACTTGTTTCTTTTCCAGCACATATGAAACACACGGGAACTACTCATACAAATACAGATTATAGACTAGTTTTAAATATCAATCACTTCTAGGCTTGACTTTTTACCCTACATATGTTATATTAAACGTCTATACGCATACGAAAGGTAATTAAAATGAGCAAATTTAAATTTATAGAATTAGATAAAACAAAACTACCATCAGAAGCAAAATCAAAAAAGATTGATGGAAAAAGAATGTACGATATAGATGGTAAACATTATCCATCTGTAACAACTGTCTTATCAATAAACAGTAAAGACGGTATAAACGAGTGGCGAAACAAAATTGGACATGATGTTGCCAATTGGGAAATGGGTAGAGCCGCTAGACGTGGTACAGCAACTCACAAACTTGTAGAGAATTATTTAAAAGGTGAAACACCTAGTGAAAGAAGTGTATTACCATTAGGTTTATTTAAGTTGATGAAACCTTACTTAGATCAAATACAAAATATTCATTTACTAGAAACTGTAATGCATAGTCCTAAGTTAACTATTGCAGGTCAAGTAGATTGCATTGCAGAATATAATGGTAAATTATCTGTAATAGATTTTAAAACAGCAAACAAAGAACGACTAGAAGCGTGGGTAGAAAATTATTTTTTGCAGACAACTGCTTATGCGTTAATGTATGAAGAGACCTTTGGTAAACCCATAGATCAAATTGTTATATTAATTGCAGGTGAAGATGGCACAATGGTACCATATGTAAAAGAAAAGAAAGATTACATACCTAAATTAGAAAAAACCATTGAAGAGTTTTATAAATATTTCGAAGAAGAGCAGAAAAATAAAGTCAAAAGTAAGACATAATTTCTCTGTTACAAGGAGAAATATGAGAATAATTCTAATAATTTTTAGTTTGTTATTTTTTAGCAATGTAAATGCAGACCACGAAAATGATTTAGGCAGATACTACTTTTCACAAGTACCTGCTTTATGTGGTACGCCAAAACAAATTGATAATTACATGAGTCATTATAATATGAAACCTTATCATATCTCATTAGGTAGAGAGGGCATGGTTGAAACTGGTCAACCAGTTTATATGGTAACATATTATATTAGTGAAGAAAACGGTCAATCATTAGCAACTGTTGATGTGCCTAATCAAAAAGAAAGATGTATATTGTTTCATACTTTTGATTTGACCAAACCGAATTAAATGTTGAAGGTAAGATAATATCTGATATGGACTTGGGTGCAATACCCAACCACTCCACCATTTAAACAATGAAATTTAAGGGGTGGAACTAGGTTCGACATACAGTTAAAACTTACTGGAGTTTGATCGCTGACAACGTACTGTTAATAAATGCTAACAACTTAGCGATGGCAGCTTAATACTGCTAACGGTTGCCTGTAACCGAGTAACAGAATACAGGCACATTAATTAATGGAGATTATATGGAACTGAAAGATAGTAAAACAGCACAAAACTTGAAAGATGCATTTTCAGGTGAATCTCAAGCGAATAGACGTTACTTGTATTTTGCTCAAAAGGCAGATATAGAGGGCGCACCAGATGTTGCTTCTGTTTTTAGAAGTACAGCAGAGGGTGAAACTGGCCATGCACATGGTCATTTAGAATACCTTGAGGAAGTAGGTGATCCTGCTACAGGTGAACCTATGGGTGAAACAGAGGCAAACTTAAAATCTGCTATACATGGTGAAACGCATGAATATACAGACATGTATCCAAGTATGGCAAGAACAGCCAGAGAAGAAGGTTTTGAAGAGATTGCTGATTGGTTTGAAACACTTGCAAAGGCAGAGAAATCTCATGCAGGTAAATTTCAAAGAACACTAGACGCATACAAAAGTTAAACTTGTGGCGCCGAAAGGCGCCCTAGTGCTTGACCTTATGGTCAAAATGTGATATAATATACAACATGAACTCAAAAGAATTTGCTCTAATAATAGAGAAGTTAGTAAAAGAAAAACGCCTTACACACTTTGAAGCAGTAGTGCATTATTGTGATAAAAATGATATAGACACAGGCACGGTAAATTCACTTATCAATAAGTCATTAAAAGAAAAAATCAAACTAGACGCAGAAAATCTAAACTATTTTCCTAAGTCAGGTAAATTGCCTATATGAAAACTTGCGACCATTATATATTTAAACAAAACTATTTGTCAAAGTCATTTTGTGAAGATTTGATAAAAGAAATAGATCAAATGCAATGGGAAAAACACCAATGGTATGGTGCCACTGGTAATATTCGTAGTGAAAAAGAACAAGAATTAGATGTTTTAAAAACAGTACAACATCCACAGTTAAGAGAAAAAATTGTAAAACCTATAGTTTCAGCAGTTAAAGACTATCAAAAATTACATGGACAATCAGACGAAGATAGAACAAAAGAATTTATATACACAATATCGCCTGTAAGATTTAACAAATATTCATCTGGAACAAAGATGAGAAAACACTTTGACCACATTAGAGATTTGTTTGATGGTAATTTCAAAGGTATACCTATACTATCTGTAGTAGGTGTATTAAATGATAATTATGAAGGTGGTGAGTTTGTATTTAATAATGACTATGAAGTAAAATTAAAACAAGGTGATATATTATTATTTCCATCTAATTTCATTTATGCACATGAAGTAAAAGAGATTAAAAATGGTACTAGATACTCGTATGTGAGTTGGGGTTTCTGATGGCGTATGATGGTTTTAAAGTTTATAAAATTTATTTAGCAGTAAAACTACATTTCACAACTAAATACGATTATACACAGTACGGTGGTAAGGTAAATGCCACCTTAGAAAGTTTTACAAAGAGAAAAGATAGGTACTTTTTTCACAAGTTGAGTAAAAAATATGCAGAAAATGAAATACTTGATTTCTTTATCGCCAACTTTACTAAAGACAGTAAAGGATGGATTGGAAATTTGTTGGACAAAGATGGTGAAAGTGTTTACTTGGATTATAAGAAACGTAAAGACGCCTTTGAGTATCATTTTAAATCAGATTGCATACTGGTCCGTGATGACTTTGTTTCTCGTGGCATTTCTTTTGATGATGGTTTACGGGTACATGGTGGGCAACATCCAAGATTGTTACAATTATTTCTACAAAAGAAACTTGGATTACAAACGCTCATCATCATGGATCGTTTCATATCGTTTACTAAAACTTGGGATAAAGAGATTGCAGAAAAAGTTGTCTGGCCTAAGATTAAATCTACGCTTACCAGAATGAAATCGTTTGTAAGATATAATGAAGTAACGTGTAAACTAATATTAAAACAGGTATTTGTAGAGGGAGAATAATGGCAAGAAGAACATTTTGGCGAACATTTATAGTAAAATGCAGAATGTTTTGGGCAGACATTAGAGGACATCATGGTAAAGTTTGGGATTATGAACCAGGCGATTACTACATGGGGTCACATAAGGGTCACCGAAAACACGAAAAGAGATAATGTTAAATAAACATACTTTGACAACACTAGATTATTATTATGGTTCATTAGATCATATTGACAATGACAAGTTAGCAAATTATATTTTAAAATTTGGTGAACGTATGTCAGATGATGAAACGGACACCAGATATGAAGATACGTTAATAGAGTTTAACAAAGATATTATGGAAGTTGCAGTTGGCATTAGTAATGAATTTCAAAAAGCAACAGGTTGTAAATTAAGTATGGTTGAACATTGGTCACATATACACGAAAAAAATCAAAGTACAAACACACATAACCATGGTGATCCTGATAATATGTCAGCAGTTTACTATATAAAAGTACCTGATGGTGCTGGTAAGTTTGTATTTGATTATCATCAAAACGAAGTAAAAGAAAAAAGATCATTTATATTACCACATGAAGGTCACTTTATATTGTTTCCTTCTTCAATAAATCATTTTGTAACAAGAAACAAAAGTGATGATAAAAGAATATCATTGTCTTTTAATTTTGAGGTAAAAAATGGATAAGTTTTTACATATTAAAGATAATTTTATTGATGTAAATACATGTAGTTATTTAATTGAACTACATAAAAACGCAGAATTAGAAACAAAAAGATTTCATCCTGTAGATGCAGGTGAGTTAGAAATATTACCATTTTTACCTAAGACAGATGAAACGGTAGATAAAGTAGTTAATCAAAAAATAGATTATGTAAAAAACAGTATTGGTAAAGATTTAGAAATTTACAATGTAGAAATTGTAAAATGGAAACCAGATATGTTTATGGCACCACATTTTGATATTACAAAAACAAAAATAAAATATAAAGTGGCAACTGTATTATACTTGAATGATGAATACTTTGGTGGCAATACATATATTAAAGATGATGTGCAGATAAAACCTATTACTGGTAGATGTATATTCTTTGATGGTTTAGGTTATGAACATGGAGTAAGTAAAGTATTTGATAAAGACAGATACACATTAATAAGTTGGTTTGTATGAGTAAAGTATTTTTAATAGGTAATGGAGAAAGTCGTAAAGATTTTGATTTAGAGAAATTAAGATCACATGGTAAAATATATGGTTGTAATGCTCTGTATAGAGATTTTAAACCTGATGCGTTAGTATCAGTTGACCATGGTATAATGCATGAGATTTATCATAGTGGTTATGCAAAAGACAATGTTTGTTATTTTAGAGATTGGACACCTGTACCTCAAATGCATTATGATATGATGGTTTATGCAGGTTTAGATAAAGTACAACAAGACGCTTTGGCAAAATGGGATGTTAAAAAAGAAAACGAAAAAGGCGACAGTGATGAGTTTGTAATGCATGGTTGCAATTTAAGTGGTCTTGCTAAGATACTACATAAGACAGGTAAGATAGAAGAAAAATATGTTAATTCAAATCAATTGGCAATTAGTTGGGTAAAACCTGATAAGGTTACCTCTATTAATAAAGTTGCACCTGATTATAAAGACCATGGTTGGGCTGCGGGTGCATCATCTGGTTGGGTTGCAACAAATATAGAAAAACCTAAAGAAGTATATTTGATTGGACATGATTTAAACAGTTTAAATGACAGAGTAAATAATGTTTATAAAGGTACAAGACATTATGTTACACCTCACAATTCAGTTACACCATCTGTAAATTGGATAGATCAATGGCATACATTAATGACATGGAAACCTAATATTAAATATTACAAAGTCAATACAAGTCTTACGAGAATACATGAAAACGACAAAGTAAACGTAGAATTACCAGAATGGCAAAGACATAAAACCGAAGGTAGACTAGAATACATAGACTATCAGAGGCTTGACAAAATGCTCGGTTTATGATATTATAGACAAATGTTTGATGGATTTATATATAGATTATTAGATTGGTTACAAACCAATATAGAAAAATTTAGAGAATATCTTATTAAAAGATCATTACCTAGGAGAGAAAGTCCTAAAGAATGGTTAAAGAAGAATAAGAAGTCTTATAAATAACTATGATGCCGATTATACAGGCAACACAAATACAACGAACACAATTAATAAGGAGAAATAAATATGGATTTTGATACATTAAAATCATCATCAAGTAACTTTGACTCACTAACAAAGGCGTTAGAGAAGTCAATGAATCCCGAAGAGAAATCAACAACAAACAAATACCAAGACGACAGATTTTGGAAACCAGAGTTAGATAAAACTGGTAACGGTTATGCTGTTATTAGATTCTTACCTGCTGTAGAAGGTGAAGAACTACCTTGGCAAAGAGTATGGTCACATGCATTCCAAGATAAAGGTGGTTGGTATATTGAAAATAGTTTAACTACTTTAAATCAAAAAGATCCAGTAAGTGAAGAGAATACTAGACTATGGAATACTGGTGTAGATAGTGATAAAGAAATCGCTAGAAAAAGAAAAAGAAAGTTATCATACTATGCTAATATCTTAATTGTTAGTGATCCTAAACATCCTGAAAACGAGGGTAAAGTTTTCTTATACAAATTTGGTAAAAAAATATTTGATAAGATTACAGAAGCAATGCAACCCGCTTTTGAAGATGAACAAGCAATCAACCCATTTGATTTTTGGAAAGGTGCAAACTTTAAATTAAAAATCAGAAAAGTTGATGGTTATTGGAACTATGATAAATCAGAGTTTGAAGGAGTAAGTCAAGTTGCAGAAACAGACGATAGTATAAAAGCAATTTGGTTGAAACAATATCCTCTAAAACCTTTCTTGGATGCCTCTAACTTTAAAACCTATGATGAACTCAAAGAGAAACTGAATAGGGTAATTAGTGGATCCAGAAATACTGAAACCGTTGACAAAACAGACCTCCCGCCTCAAAGTAACGGTGCAGTAAAAAGTAATGAAGTCACTCAACCTACGGCTAGTGATGATGACGATACGTTATCTTACTTTAGTAAATTAGCTGAGGAAGAGTAAAATCTCTCTCATCTTCATTCTTTGAAAGGGCACTGGAAACGGTGCCCTTTTTTATATAAATATTCACATGGCACTCAGTATATTAGATCCACTAGTAGATAAGGCAGGTGGTGTAAGAAAATCAGCAAATTGGTACAGAAATGCAATAGGAACTATTGCAAATCGTGTAACTAGACCTGGTTTAATGCGTAGTGGTAAACTATTACAGGCGCCTAGTGTTGGTCGTTTAAATATGTTCTTTTACGACCCTAAATATAAACAAGTGTTACCATATTATGATAGATTTCCACTTGTATTACCTTTAGAAAGAATATCAGGTGGTTTCAGTGGTATAAACTTTCATTATCTACCACCAGTTGCTAGATTTAGATTATTAGAACAGTTGCAAAGATACGCTACAAGTAGTAAAATTTCTAGTAGGACAACTTTTGATGTAAGTTACGATAGAGTAAAAAGAATACCACTTGTTAAAAACACTATAAAAAAATATCTATTTGCACACGTAAGAAGTAATTTTTTAAAAATAGATTTTGACGAGTCTGCATTGGCAATTTATTTACCTGTGCAACAGTTTAAAAAAGGGAGACCATACTAATGGCAATATTAAGAGGCGGTAAAAGAATAGGTGGTATTGATGTACGTATTGGTATACCGAGAGATAGATCACTTGACAATGTAGCAGGCGATCCACGTCTAAAAAGATCACAAGGTGGTAATCCAGAAACTAACATGGGAAGATTTCAATCCTATGTTAACGAAGCCGAAGGTTTTGCAAGACCAAATAGATATTACGTAGAATTTTTCTTACCAAAAGGTTTATCAGATGAAGAAGTGTCTGCCGCTATACCTGATGGAGATTTTGATTTAACTGAAAGTAGTTTAGAAACTAATTTTGCTTTTCCATCACCAACAGAATTAAGAGGTTATCAAAATGCAAATGCTAGAAGAGTACAAGCATTTTGCAGTGCTATATCAATGCCAGATAGAACAGCAAAAACAGCACAAATAAGACATGGTAACTCACCAAAAAGAAATGTTGTTTATGATTTTGATTCAGGAAACATATCAGCAACTTTTTATGCAGACAAATTTTTAAGAGAAAGAACTTATTTTGAGTTGTGGCAAAACTCTGGTTTCAGTACAACTAGTTTTAATATGAACTACTATAAAAACTATGTATCAGATGTTACAATATATCAATTAGGACAATTTGCTAGTAGGCAAGAACGTGATGATGTAACATATGGTGTAAAACTATTTGATTGTTATCCTACAAATTTAAGTAAAGTGGATTACTCACATGACGGTACAACAGATGTACAAACTTTCAGTGTTGATTTTAGTTTTAGATATTGGGTAAACTTCTTTATAACTAAAACAGGTGAAGTAGAATTAGGACAATCAACAGGTAACGTACCAACAATAAAAGAACAACAAGGTTTAGCAGGTTTATTAGGTAAATTACCACCAGAAGCAAGACGAGCAGGTAGAGATGTACTGAACGCATTAAGAAGAAGAGTACCATATGGACAAATTACAGGTGGAAGAGCATTCCCACCTTTTAAATTGCCACCACTGAAACTGTAATAAATACATTATATTAAGGAGATATTATGTCATTACCAAGTGTAGAAACACCAAGATATGAGTTGACTTTACCATCACAAGATATTAAGGTACAATTCAGACCATTTTTAGTTAAGGAAGAAAAAGTCTTATTGACTGCCATAGAAACAGGCACAGAAAAAGATATACAAATTGCAACTAAAGAGGTTTTAAGAGCATGTACTTTTGAAACTATTGACGTTGATAAATTACCAACATTTGATATTGAATATTTGTTTTTACAAATTAGATCAAAGTCAGTTGGTGAAGTTTCAAAATTTAGAGTTATTTGTCCAGACGACAAACAAACTTATGTTGATGTAGAAGTTGATATTTCGAAGATTGAGGTTCAAGTTGATGATGAACACACTAACAATGTGTTATTAGATGAACAAAGAAAACTAGGTTTAGTTTTAAAATATCCTACGTTGAATGAGATACAGGCAAACGTAAATATAGATCAATTAAATTATGATAGTATTTTTGATGTTATCATAAATTGTATTGATTACATTTACGAGGGAGAAAAATCTTATCCAGCAAAAGATAGTACAAAGGCTGAACTAAAAACATTTGTAGAAGGTTTATCACAAAATCAATTTGATAAAATGAGAAAATTCTTTGAAACCATGCCACGATTAAGGCATGAAATAGAAGTTGAGAATCCTAAAACAAAGGTAAAAAGTAAAGTAACCTTTGAAGGATTAGCAGATTTTTTCGCATATGCCTCTCCCACAACAGCCTAGAGGCCTACTACGAAATTAATTTTGCACTCATTCAACATCATAAATATTCGTTAAGAGAGATTGAATCTTTAATACCATGGGAACGTGATATATACGTTAAAATGTTAACTAATTGGATTAAAGAGGAAAACGATAGAATAAAAAGAGAGGCACAACAAAAATGAACTTTTTAAAAAACATGCTTACAACTGGTTGGAATGGTTTCAAACATGGTTGTAAATCAGTGTGGCACTTTATAGAGGTAGAGATACCTGAATTAATGTCAAACTGGAGATTAGTACCAAGACTATTAATGATCGCTTATGGGTGGGCATTTTTAGATGTAATCAATTGGTTTATGGCACTAGAAAATCCAAACAACGCACAGGCTGGGTTAGTTTCAGTAGTTGTTGGTGCTGGTGCTGGGTGGTTTGCAATATATGTAAATGGTAAACCATCAAAGGTTAAGAATAAAGAATAATGGCAATACCTGTTACAGACTACAATAGAAATGAAGTGGCACCTGACTCAGACGATAAAGGTAGAGTTACAAGAGCCGCTGAAGAACTTGCAACTATTATATTTGAAAAGTCTAAACAAACTATAAAGGCTACTACAGCATCTGTAATACCTAACATACCGAAAGTTTTTGAAGACTTAACAAAGAAGATAGAACAAGGTCCTATCAATACATTTAGTCGTAATATACAACAGGTAGAAAAGTTAATTGAAAAATTAGGAATTAATTTAGAAGATTACAATAGTAAACTCGCAACCATCATAAGAGAAAGACAAGAAAAAGCAGAAAAATCTATGATGGTTGTTGAGAGATTACGAGAAGAAAATATTTTAGCAAGAGTTAATGAACAGACTAAAGAGGTTGAAGTATTAACAAAGGCACAAATCAGACAAGAAAATTTAAAGTTAGATAAAGAAGTTAAAAACAAAGAAACTATTGAAAAAAGATTACAAGCAAATAGAAAAGAATTACAAGAAAAAGATAATTTATCTAATAGAGAAAAGAAAATTACAAGAGAAAAAATAATTGCTGATACAGAGGCACTAGAAAAAACAAAACAAAATATTCAAAAACTAGAACAAACAACTGGTAGACAAACTGCTTCAACTGGTGCAGATAGACAAGAAAGACCACGTTTCTTACAAAGTTTACTAGACGAATTTAAAGCACCATTCTTAGCATTTAAAGAAGGTTTTGGACAAATAAGTGAAAACTTAAAAGATGCAAAAGAAACATTTGCATTTTTCTTACCTAAAGGTATGTTAAGTAAAGGTTTAAAAAATGTAGGTAAAGGTTTACGTGCTTTAGGTGCATTTTTTAAATCAACAAGAGTTTTAATTGGACTTGCAATTGTAGGTGTCATTGGTGTAATACTAATGTTCAAAGATAAATTAGGCAAAGTTACAGACTTTATAAAAGAAATACCAAGTAAGATTGCAGACTTTTTTAAAGAGGGTTTTACAATGTTTACAGATTTTTTCAAAGATGCAATCAATGGTATTATTAAATTAATCAGAGAAATACCAGGTTTGGGTGACTTTGGTACTTTACTTGAAACTTCCAAAATGAAAAAAGAAAGAGAAGAAAAAGAAAAAATAGGTGCCATTGAAGATTCAATTATTACTCAACAAAAAATGTTAGAGGCAAAAGGTGAAAGTGAAATGGCTGCCGCTGTAACACAAAAAGAATTATCTGATTTTGGAAATGAAGACTTACCTAAGATAGTAAACGAAGATCAGTTTAAAAAAATGTTAGAGAACTATAAAACAGATAATACTATTGATAGTTTAGTGTCAACACAAATGAAATCAAGTGATGATTTAACACCTAACTTAGATAGAAAAGCACCTATCAATATTGTAAATAATAATACAGCACAACAAACAAATCAGTCATCACAAGGTACAACAATTGCAGGATTTAGTAACAATAAACCAGATGAAACATTTGCTAAAATACATGCTGGTATGGTTGTTTAATATATACCTAATTCTTTTTCAGTAATTAATTTAAATTCTAAATTATTTTCATCACAATAATATTTTGCTGCTTTCCATTTTGCTTGATTTTTAATATACTCTAAACTTTCACGCATAAATGCCCTAGTTTTCTTTTTAGGTGCCTTTGGTGGTTTGCATTGACGAGATGGTTTTATTTCAACCATATATTTTTTACCAGCAGTTGTTTGTAGTATAAAGTCAGGAAAGTATCTGTGTATTTTTTTATCAAGTGGTGAACGATACACGATAGGTAACTCTTCACTTGCCCATTTAGATACACCATCATTGGTATCGCAGTAACGCATAAACTTACGCTCAAGGTTTGAACGATATACTATTCTATTAGGATCGCCAATGTATTTACTAGGATTTGTAGGTCTAAATAAACCTTTGTAACTCTTTCTCATAACGTATAAATATTACAATATATATAAGGACAATAAATGGCTTGGACATCAAAAGTATCAAACATTATTAAGACGGCTGCTGTTAATTCTATAGGTAATAGAATTGCAAATAGTTTTACATCTACAGCACAGACTAGTAAAGTTGCCGCTAAACTACTTAATAAATCACCACTAGAAATAGGTTCAACTGGACCTTTAACTCATATGGATGCAACAAATAATCCATATCAATATGGTACAGTTTATTATCCACAAGAAACAACAAATTTAGGTGAAGGTCACTATGTTATATTTGATGTTGTAATGCATCAATCATCTAAATTTAAATCACAAACATTTCAAAATGGTAAAATTATAGAAACAAATGACAAACTTGTTAGTGAGAAAATAGTACCTGGTTCAAGTTACGTTGATGAATACACAATGAATTATGTTGAAAGTCCTAGTACAGTAGTTAGAACTAACAAAACATCATCAAGTAGAATAGAAAAATTAAAAACTAAACCTGGTTACGAAAAGAAATTACAAGGTGTTAAGTCTGGTATCATGTCAAAAGTTGACGCAACACACAACTATATTTCAGATAGTATAGTTTTATATACGCCTGCTGATTCGTTGAAATTTAATTATGGCGCAACTTATTCACAATCAGAAACAGGTCTTGCAGGTCTATTAGGTCAAAAGATAGGTGAGATCGCAAATGCAGATGATTTACTAGGTGCATTAAAGTCAGCAAGTGAGGGTCTTGCATCCACATTTACTGAACTTGCGAAGGCTGGTGCTTTTGGTGCCGCTAGTTTGATACCTGGTTTTGAAAATGCAAGAGATGTATATGATAAGTCATTAGGTCAAGCAGTAAATCCTAATTTAGAGGTCGTATTTAAATCAGTACCATTTAGAAAGTTTACATTTCCATTTAGATTTGCACCTAAAGATCAAAAAGAAAAAGATAATGTACATAAGATTATACAATTATTTAAATTTCATATGTTACCAGAACATAAACAAGGTTTAATGTATTCAGGTTATTTTAATGTACCATCAGAATTTCAAATAACATACATGTATAGAGAAGATAGAAACTCATATATTCCAAGAGTTAGTCGTTGTGTGTTAGAGTCATGTAATATTGACTACGCACCTGAAGGTGTGGTATCTACATTTAAGGCAGATGATAGAGGCGCACCACCAACTATTATTGACATGGAATTATCATTTACTGAAACAGAAATTATGACAAAAGAAACAGTAGCGGAGGGCTTCTAATATGTCATTTTTTTCTATGTTTCCACAAGGTAATTATGATATAAATGGTACAAAGAATTACAAACTTGTAACAGATTTATTTCGTAGAGTTAAAGTAAGATCAAAAGTATTAAATGAAACAAGTTTATATTCAGAGTATGTTGTGCCAGATGGTGAAAAACCTGAGATTACAGCTTTAAAACACTTTGGTGACGCACAATTACATTGGGTTATCTTACTAACAAATAATATAACTGATCCTACACACGATTGGCCATTGTCATACTCAGACTTTGAAAGATATGTTACAGACAAATACGCAAATCCATTAGGTGTACATCACTATGAAAAAGTACAATCAAGTGGTCCTACGTCATCAATTGATTATTCACATTTAATTGAGTGTAACAGTACAGACACAGGCGCACAATCAGTTTCTAATTATGATTATGAAGAAAGAGAACAAGAAAAGAAACGAAGAATTAAATTAATGAACCCTAGTTTTTTACCAATATTCTTACAAGAATTTGAACGACTAATAAGTAAATAAAATGTATAATGCAATCAATTCAAAAACACTTCGTAGAGCGGGTGAGTTTAAACTTACAGATGTAACCCTTGTATCATATCAACAAGGTATAGACGAAAAACCTAAACGTGTTGATATTAAATCACAAGTATTAGAACTAAACATTTACGAAAGTATATTTGCAAAAGGGTTAGTAGGTAGTATTGTTATCTTTGACGCACAAAATATACCTAATCATTTACCATTAACAGGCTTTGAACAGTTAGAACTTGTATTTGGTACGCCTGGCACAAGTCGAGTTTATGATTTCAGCGCAGAAACAGGCCACCCTATGCATATCTACAAAATATCAGATAGAAAAGGCGCAAATCCAAGATCACAAATGTATGTGTTACATTTTT
>Ga0160423_10002126_pt1 | contig 16590 bp, 17 predicted proteins | sample CRUFie14St8metaG_FD_108191 | JGI IMG/M metagenome (GOLD analysis project Ga0160423, IMG submission 108191) | Marine microbial communities from the Costa Rica Dome - CRUD Field 142mm St8 metaG | ecosystem: Environmental > Aquatic > Marine > Oceanic > Photic zone | place: Costa Rica: the Eastern... | reverse complement strand
GATAACTTCTCTTGCGATGTAAGAGTGTTCACCTTCTACTGTGAGAATCTCAAGGGATGATTTCCCCGATGATAGAAGTCTACCTTTAATCCATGTTGAATCGGTGTCTCTTAGCGCTCTAGCGTCTAATTGAATTTCTACGATGTCATCCTTTCTCAGGCCATGACGGCGTTCCATTAGATCCCCAGTGTGAACACTTTGTAGGTCGCTGATATCTGGTGATCCGAGATCTTCCAATAGTTTCTGAGCCCAGTCCGGGAGGTCCGCCATATGCGGGGCTCAGGGCTCCTCCTTCTAAGCCCTGACGCATGCTGATATCACCTCATAATTCAAAAATGGGTGTCGACCCGCCCAACTAGGAGGTATCCATTTGAAAGTGGTTTGGAGGAATCTAACGACCGTTCTTACTGAAGAAGAACTTCTTGACAAAGGGTTCAGCCGCGCAAAAAAATCCGCTGACAGAGTTGAAGATCCAGTGAAAGTATTCAGGGTTAGGAAACAGTTGTCAAGAATGGTACAAACAGCTGCAGACGTAATGTCTCAGTATCTAGAAGATACTGAAAAGTCCTGGCCAAGCCTTGACCAGATGCCGATTTTCGATAAGGCAATGGTAGATGCTTGTGTGGGTTGCGATGATTACCGGCACCATCTTTCTATGCTGGGGTGGGGCGCTAAACAAATGCGAAAAATCGCAAAACAGAATTCTGACAAAATAATACGTTCTGCACGCTTTGAGGTTATGCATGATGCAAGAAAGGAGGCCTATGGCAGGCTCTCAAGTATAATGCGAAGAGTTGGACCATCTCTTGATTGGTTACACGAAAGTAGGTTGATTTTGAGAAAATTGCCTGTAGTCGACCAAGTCTGTCCAACAATTGTCGTATGTGGTGCTCCAAACGTTGGAAAGAGTGCATTCATATCTTCAATTTCAAGTGGAAATATGGAAATTAATCACTATCCATTTACCACAAAACAACTCCATGTCGGGCACTTTAATCACCGCAGAGTTCCTCATCAGATGGTTGACACTCCCGGATTACTGGATAGGCCTATGGATGATAGGAATGCTATAGAAATGCAAGCTATCGCAGCGATTGAGCATGTAGGCAGTTTGTGTATCTTCCTAATGGATATTACTGAACACTGCGGTGTTTCGCTAGAAGATCAAAATAACCTATTGGATGAGGTAAAGCAATTATTGCCTGATATTGATATAATCGTAGTAGTATCTAAGGCAGATTTGATGGAACCTAGACCCTTGAATTGGGATGAGGTGAAAACCGCTGAGTCGGAATGGGACGGTGAAGGAGAGCCTAACTTGCCGGTGCTTTTAGACGAGGAGGGTTGTGTTACAATTTCGTCCGTTGATGGTGTTGGCGTAACAGCTCTGAGGCTAGAGATTGTAAGAAGATGTAAAGAGAATATGTCTACAGACCCTCTTTTGTTACCTGATGGCTGGTACCGTCAAGATTAGGCCCCGAAGCCAAACAACTGTAGCGCTATTGGAGCCACAATTGCGGCAAAGAAAACAAAGAACATGATTCTCATCATTTTGTCGTTTTTCTGTGTTTTTTCGAATTTTTCAATGCATTCTTGATTTTTGCAAATCCTGGGGTCGGCTTTCGAATCGATTGTAATTCCGCAGATACGGCAGTGTTTATGCGCTCCAATGTGGGAACTTATTTTCGACTTAGTATTGCTGATTTTCTTGCTTACCTTATCCTTAATCGCCTTTGCATCAACCATGATATCAGCCTACCTTCACCAGAGTTCCAACGAATGGCCTTCCTTCCAAAGCGTCCTCTATTCTACTCAAATCTCTACCATCAACAACTGCTAACTTAATTCCCGCATCCATCGCCCATTGGACCGCTATGGGGTCTACTGCGGCCGATTGTCCAGGACTTAGTGCCTCTTCTCCCGTTATCTTTGATAACTCAGATAGTGTTAATTCTTCAATGGGTTTTGCATCGGGATTTAGTTTCGGATCAGAATCATGTATGTGGCCTACATTTGTAGCAATTACACAATATGAGGAGCCGCAATCTCTAGCTAAAGCCACCGAGACGGCGTCTGTTGTATGTCCTGGTTTTGTTCCTCCCATGACGATAATATTGTGAGACTGTAATAGATCTGCTGCTTGCGCTGTTGATGTAGGAATAGTAGGTGAGACTGAACAACCAATGTCAAGAAGGCTTTGTTGTAATATTGTAGCATTCAATCTTGTAGCAGCAATGCCGACGGTATCCAGTCTATAGGGATTTGAGAAAGACTCTTTTGCTAAATTAATACCCTCTCTGGCGGGCAGTCCACCCCCAACAACAATGCCCAATTTACGCCCATTTCCCTCAAAGTGAACAACCATTTGTCTTAATTGACCGAACCAATTGCTTCTCTCCTCGGACAATTCAGGCCTAAGAAGAGAGCCGCCAATTGCAACTACGTGTGTCGGCATTAATGTGTGCTGAAAGTCGACCATTCATGATGCTTACTTCTCAGAAGCCTTGAAAGTCCCAGTCTTTGCCCAAGGCATGAGGGAGACCTGAATGAGCGATGACCCCGAACAGGCAACCCGACGTTTGAAACTCAAACTTGCTCTAGAAGATCTTAGAGAAATGAAAGGTTTCGGAACAGAACTTGTAACGGTGGTAATTCCTCCAGATAGACAAGTTTCAGACGCCCGACAGATGTTACAAAACGAACACGGGCAGGCTGCAAATATCAAATCCAAGTCGACAAAGAAGAACGTACAGGGTGCAATAGAATCAGCGATATCATCCCTCTCAAAATACAGGGACGCCGGCAAAAGTGGTATAGCTCTATTTACCGGAGCAATAATTGTTGGAAATAATAAAACAAGACATATCACAATGGTTCTTGATGATTTACCTCAACCGTTGCTATCGTTCAGGTATCGATGTGATTCAAAGTTTGAATTGACTCAGCTAGAAGACATGTTAATCGATAAAAAATCGTATGGTTTGTTTGTAATCGATCGTGCTGAAGCAGCCTATGGAATCGCAAGCGGAAAAAGAATACATGTTCAAGAGTATCTAGTTTCCAATATTATGGGTAAACATCGACAAGGTGGTCAATCTGCACAACGTTTTGAGAGATTAATCGAGGAAGCAGCACACAATTTTTTCAAACGAGCCACAGAGCATGCGTGCTCTTATTGGCTGCCGGAATTAGAGAATATCCAAGCGATTATCATTGGCGGGCCGGGAGCAACTAAGGATTTCGTTGTAAAGAATGAGTATTTTCATCACGAAATAACGAAGAAAATAGCAAAGACGACATTCGATGTTGGGTATTCTAACGAAAGTGGGGTTAGAGAGCTTGTCGACAATGCGGGAGGCTTAATGGGCGAGATTGAACTAGATGCTGAGAGGCAGGTTGTCACAGAGTTCCTAGAAGAACTAGTCAAGCCTAGTCCTAAGGCAACTTATGGTGAATTGATGATTAGGCAGGCTCTGGAACAAGGCGCTGTTGCGAAATTGTTGATAAGTGAAGGCATGAGGAAAAATGTTGTTGAAATTGAATGTAAATCGTGTGGAGATATTTGGACCACAAGTATTGGCCGTACAGATGCTCTACCTGCATGTAAAAGTTGTAAAGCAGATGGTGATGACTTGTCAGAAATAAGTTCTGTTTCGCTTATAGAGGAATTTTCTGACCTAGCTGCTAAATCACGTACTGAGGTGAAATTCATTTCAACCGATACCGAAGAAGGCGCTCAATTAGATCATGGGTTTGGTGGACTAGCAGCAGTTCTCCGTTATCCAATAATGTGAGGTATTGGAATGCAAATACTACGTCAGGTTATCACTCAACCTCTTAAGTCAGCACTCGCAGACATTGGGATTGATTTCGAGCAATGGGAAAAATTACTGGTTCCTAGTAGAGAGAAATCACAAGGCGACCTGTCGTTACCCTGCTTCCCATTTGCAAAACATTTGGGAAAAAACCCTGCAATGATTGCAGAGGATTTATCCAGTAACATTTCTGGAAATTTTGAAGTCTCTGCTACAGGCGGGTACTTAAATTTCAAAGCAGACCCAATGTGGTTGGCCAGGGCTGTAGTAGAAAACAAGGTGAATGATGCTAGCAAAGATGTGCTTATCGAGCACACAAGTGCGAACCCAAACGGTCCGTTTCACGTAGGAAGGGCTAGAAATGCAATATTGGGTGACACGCTGGTAAGGTTGAATAGACTCAATGGAAACAATGTAAGAGCAGAGTATTACGTTGACGATATGGGTAAACAGGTCGGAGTTCTAGCATGGGCGTTGGATAATTTAACCAGCGCTCAGGTAGACGAAATCCTAGATGATGCTGATAGCATAAATCCCAAATGGGCTGGTAAGAAAGATCACGAAATAGTTCGCTGGTATCAGGCAGCACAAGCATTACGTTCAAATAACGACGCAGATGATATTGAAAAAGCGATCAGTGAATTAGTTCACGCTTCAGAACATGGAGATAATGTTGTGCTATCCAAATTCCAAGAAGCCTATTCACCGGTTCTTGATGGGATGCTAGAGACTTTATCTCGCCTCGGTATAAAATTTGATACTTTTACCAAGGAATCTAAATTTGTTGTTGACGGCTCTGTTGCTAATTTGGTGCAAAAGCTTGAGAAATTAGACATTCATTCTGTTGCAGATAACGGTGCTTATTTCCTAGATTTGGGTCAAAGAGGACTAAAAGGTAAGACTGAATTCTTCTATAGAAGAGGAGATGGCTCTTCCCTATATGCGACAAGAGATATCGCATATCATATTTGGAAATGGCAAGAATGTGATAATCTAATCAATATTTTAGGAGAAGATCATAAATTACAGGCTAAACAAGTAAGCCTCACACTAAGTGAGTTAGGGCATAAAAGTCCTGAAGTAATGTTTTATGCATTCATCAAACTACCTGAAGGTAAAATGAGTACAAGAAAAGGGAATGTGGTATTCATGGATGACTTACTTGAAGAGGCCAAAGCACATGCTGGCTCTGTTGTTAGGGACTTGCGCTCAGACCTAAGCGAAAAAGACATTGAAACCATATCTGAGGCAGTTGGGGTCTCAGCAGTACGCTTCAATATCGTGAAAGTGAGCCCAGAAAAAGGATTTACTTTCCGTTGGGAAGATGCTCTTTCGTTCGAAGGCGAAAGCGCACCATTCATCATGTATTCTCACACAAGAGCATGTTCAATCGCAAGAAAGGTAGACCGTAAACCCTCAATTGGAAAAATCGGTAGTATTCCTCCCGCAATGCATGAGCTATTGCGAACAATGGCTTGTTTTTCTGATAGACTAACTACTGCTGTCGATGAAAATAAGCCACATATTTTTGCACTTTACCTACTTGAGTTGGCAACTGCCTACAATGCCTTTTACAGGGATTGTCATGTCATTAAAGATGGAGTGGTTAACGAGTTTAATTTCGCAGTCAGCGAGAAAGCCAGAGAATTGTTAAACCAAGGCATGGTAGGTGTTGGAATCATTCCTCTGGAAACGATGTAAATGCATCTTCTGGAGTCCTACCAGCAGCCTCAATTTCTGCCCCGATAATTCGTAATTCAGATAGTGCGTCCTCGATATTTTCGGTTTGTTTCAGAAATCTTGTAGGAGGCCAACCAAGGTCGATTTTTCCAGGTTCCACCATTGATTCTTCTATCCAAGCTTCGCATGACTTTCCTGCGCAAATGGCAGAATACGAATCTAAATCGATCCAAAACGTCCTTCTCTTGCATACAGGACAGTCCCTACAATGCATACTAGAAAGTACAGTCATTCCATTTTCTCCTACTTGGTCCACTTCCCAGATTACCATATCAGAGCGCGTTAGGGTCATTACATGAGACTTACTTAGGAATTTTCTGAGTACTTTCCATGCGACCTCCTCAGTAGAGAAAACACCCAAACCAATTGTTCCCCCGTCCTCTTCGGTCACGGATGGGACATAGACTCTTGAGGGGTTGGTCATGATAGGCGCTGTAGTACTTAGTCCTTCAATCCCTCGTCCATTCATGCTCAACTATTGCCAATCCTCCAGGGTGTGGGAATGGAGCATCAGGTTTTTCAATTCTAATAGACAGAGCGGAAATAAGTTGATTTGAAGAAAGGTTCCTCACCAATTTTTGACATAATGTTTCCATCAAGTTCACCGGTTTTGAATTTACGACTTCATCTCTTACTGCGATTTGGAGGTCAGCATAGTTTAATGTCTCTTCAAGTTTATCTTCACTTGGCTCGGAAGATAAGGTGGCCCATATTGAGACTATGAAGGGCTGCTCGTCCTCTTTTTCATATTCAAATACGCCGTGCTTTGCTAAAACCTCATAGCTCTCAAGTCCGATTCTTACCGCCATGAAATCACTCTTCTCTTTCATGTACCCAGATTAAATGGTATCCAAACTGAGTTTTTACTGGTTCTGACACCGTCTTTATCGGTGTGGTCCATACAGCATCTTCGAATTCTCGAACCATCTGTCCTTTTCTAAACCAACCAAGGTCTCCTCCTTTTTGGCTTGATGGGCAAGAAGATTTTTTCCTAGCAATTTTTTGAAAATCCTTCAATTTCTTGATGTTCGAAGAAAGTTGTATTGCCTCTCCTTTACTTTTGACTAAAATATGGCTTGCATGTGCACTTGGATTGACCATTTTTTCACCTCATGTACCAGGGTTATATGCTAAAAATTTCATGTAATTCCCGTAAATAGTAGCTGATATACCCAGACTCTCCTCGTTAAATCGCGTCATGTCATCTAGATATGTGTGGTACTCTAAAGACCCGCTTCCATAACAAACTGCGGCTCTACCTATTTTATTTCCATTGTCTAGGTTATAGACAAATGGACAATGATCAGAATTGCATGGCATCCCGTTAGGTTCGCCTTTATCTCCCTCATATAACCCAAGATTGATTACGTATTTTTTTGCCATTTCTGGATTGTCTTTCTTGTATTCCTCCGAAATCGCTTCTATGTGTTTGTAATCTTCTGGGTGGTTGGTGAATAAAGTTACAGAATTACCTCTATTCTCTAGGTCTATATCAACGTGGTTCATATCTAAGTTCACATACAATCTTAGATTTTCAGTCAACTCCTCATTCATCTCTTCAACGTATGCGAATGACCCCCAAAGACCTTCTTCTTCACCGCCCCAAGTACAGAATCTAATTGTTCTATCCGGCTCACCGTTTTCACTGATATATTCAGAAAACATTGCTGCTATCTCCAACACCGTTGCAGTCCCGGATGTGTCATCTACTGCCCCTGGTGCGTGGTATACAGTATCATGATGGCCACCTACTATCAGAAGTTCTGGACTTTTCCCATAATATGTTCCGCATGGTACCCTGATTGTCAATTCTTGGTCATTGGTGACATCCATTATCATCTCAAGCCTTCCAGAGCCATTGATTACAACAGATTCTAAAATCTCCCCTGCATCTTTGCTCATTGCGATGAATGCCATGTTAATTGGCATTGTACCTCCGTTGGCTTCAATAATAGCACTATGACTTGTTCCTTTGAAAATGGGGACGCAATCATTACCCTCGATAGTGCCACAATTGTAGTTCTTGTTTACTCTAATAATCGACGCTAGTTCGTATTCTATAGCCGAAACCATGATGTCTGTATTACTCGGAACCGACCCGCCGCCTATTAGGTAACCAACCTTGCCTGTTGCCGCAGCCCATAGGCTATCGTCTGAACCATCACCTAGGCTTACCACCTCTATGTTTTGGTCAAATGTAAAAGAAGACTGACCAGAGAATCCCTGGATTACATAATCCATTCTGTGATTGAATGCCGTAACTTCCTGCCCTAAATCGGCAGGAGAGCAGGGTGCTATGCCTACACCTCCAACGGTACCTGGAACACAGACGCGAAGGCTTGGTTCGCTGTTCACACTATGCATTGGAACTTCGTAAGTGTGAAGGGTAGACTGGTAGCCTAGTTCCTCAAAGACGTTGTTGATATACTCTGCAGTTGCTTGTTCCTCTGCGGTACCGCTCATGCGACCTTTCCAATCTGGGTGTCCTAATTCAAGCAGATCTTCCACATATGACCTAGTTCTGTCTGCATCATATTGAAGAGATGCACCATATTCTACAGGTTCTTCATCAAGGTAGAAGTACAAAAAAGTCGAAGATACAAAGAGTGCTGCTAGTACTCCTGCAATGAATGTCGAGCTTCTGAAGAATTGTAACGACTCTCTCCGGGACTCTGCTTCACTCCAGTTTTCGACTATTTCGGCGGAAATAATATCCTCGTCACTCATCGATTTCCTCTCCTGTCCATCTCTTGGTTAGTTCATTCTCTCTGCCAAGGTGGTCAAGAATTCGTGCAACTATGAAGTCAATTAAGTCATCCATAGTTTTAGGGTGGTTGTAAAATCCGGGCGAGGCAGGTATTACTACTGCCCCCCAGCCAGAAAGTTTTGCTAGATTTTCTAAATGGACAGTCGCATATGGCGCTTCTCTTGGCACCATTATCAGTTTCCTTCTTTCTTTGAGTGCTACAATAGCGGATCTGGTTGCTAAGTTGTCACCTATTCCTGCTGCTAATTTACCGATTGTAGTGCCGCTGCATGGGCATATTACAACAGCATCGATCTCGGCCGAGCCAGAGGCTGATTTTGCTGCTATGTCCTTGTTATTCTCCAGCAAAGCGCCAGTTTTTTTCGCAAGGTCTTCCGGTGTCAATCCATCACATTCGTGGGCCATTGTAATCCTGCCAGAGTTTGTGACAACGAGCCTAACATCTTGACCGAGAATTTCAGCCAATCGTACGCCATATATCGAGCCCGAGGCACCCGATATCACTAGTACAATCTCGCCCATCAACACTAGGTGTGGCTAATCATGTATCAAGTTATGTCCATTGCTGTGCGAATAACTATCTCTAAAACCTCTGCGGCTTTTGCGAACGACTCAGGGTCTATAGACCAACCTACTCTAAGCCACTCCTCAAGTCCAGAGTCGAACATACAACCCGGGACAGCAAGCAGGCCGTGTTCTTTTCCAATTGTGTCTATCATTTGCATAGTATTTACATTGGGTATTCTAAAAGCTCCAAATACGCCATATGGCGGTGCTGTCCACTCAATTCCCAAACGTCTGAGAACGTTTTCGAGGACAGGCAGGTTTTTTTCTCTGTAGTATTCTATTAACTCCACAGGTTCATTCAGTCTATCCTTCACACGATTTGCAATACGTATCACAGGTGATGACATGATGCCCGCTAGGTTGTGAAATGTATTTTCAGCATTCTGTATTATCTCCTTACTTGCGATCATCCATCCATATCTTATTTCACCCAATCCGTGTATCTTCGTGAAAGATGAAATGCTAACACAATCTTCACTCTCTTTGAAGAATGGGACCCAGTTTCTGTCTGCTCCGGAGTAAACTTCGTCGCTAATTATCCTGACATCTTTCTCTTTACATTTTGACAGTAACCACCGCCTGTCCGAGTCTGTGTAAGTCCATCCAACGGGGTTGAGTTGTGGACAAATCATCAATAAGTCAACTTGCGATAGTACAGATTCCCACTCCTCCCTATTAATTGTCCATTCATTTATTCCTGGTTCTCTTCTAACAATAATCGTCTCTAATCCCAGAATTCTGGCAGTTTGGCTCAATGGTCCGTAGGATGGCATCTCCACCGCAACTTTACCGCCTCGTGATGCAGCACTGATAGCTATGCTAATGGCTTGTGTGGCTCCATGTGTTAGAAGAATATTCTCTACTGGAACATCGTACATTCCACTTACAATTTCCCTGTCATCTACGCCCGGACCTCTATGGTTTTTCCAGACATCCTCAAATTCCCCGAGTTCCCACGGAAATTGTAATCCAGAGAATGAAAGATTGTGTGGTCTCATTTCCTTTAGCCTTGGAATATACCACTTCAGGTAGGATACAGGAGGTACTTCGTTGCCTTTTGCTGGCTTCCCTGCAACAGGATGTTGGGCTACCATGGTGGTGCGATAATGAGGAGATTAATGAATGATTCATTACTGTAATAGTTCTCTTCCAAGTATGGAGTAATTTCTTATCAATGAATTCAAAATTTGGTCTCTAGTTAGTTTGAATCCCAAAGCTGAGAGGCTGGTTGTTGTTTCCTTTCCAAGGCCACATCCGCTTACCATCTCGACTCTTCCCGGAGGGGTGTCGTAATTTATGGTCAGCCCGTGTCGACTAGTCCATCTTAGAAACGACAACCCAATTGAGCAGATTTTGTTTTCTCCAATCCAAACCCCCTGCATTTTTTCATTTCTTGATACTTCTAAATCAAAGTCCGAAAGTGAATTAATTACCCATTGTTCTAATATTGTGATTATTGACTTTACATTTGATTCTCCGTCAAGATTCCACTTAAAGATAGGATAAACAACAAGTTGGCCGGGACCATGCCAGGTCAAACCTCCTCCTCTATCAACAGGCAAGGCGTTGTAATCTTCAGGAGGAAGAATTCCATCGTTTCTCGCTCTTGGCCCTATAGTTACAACCTCATCATGTTCGCATATCAATATCGTATCAATAATCTCGTCTTCTATTCTTTTCGCTTGCATTATTCGCATCAACTCATCAGCCTCAGAGTGGCTTATTTTGCCAATGTTGTTAATCACGAATTTCCTCATATAAACTCCTCAGAATCTTCCACTGCTACCAAACCCGCCATCTCCTCTTTCCGTCGTAGATAATTCTTCTAGGCTGACCTCTTTGTAAGTTGTAACTGGGATAGGAGATATTAGCAATTGGGCTATTCTCTCCCCCTTAGCTAATTCTATGCCTTCACCATCGCCTATCCATGTGGCGAGAACCATTAATTCTCCTCTGTAATCAGAATCTATTGTGCCAATTCCGTTAGGCATTATCATGCCCTTGGCTCCTAGTGATGATCTTGATCTGATTTGACCTTCCCAGCCTTCAGGGATTCCCACGACAAGGCCAGTACGGATTTTTGTCGACCTTCCTTTTACCACCGTCGTGTCTTCAAGCGCTCTCAAATCCCAGCCCGCTGCTGATTTACTACCTCTTGTTGGTACGGAGGCATCTTTGTCAATTTTCGCAAAAAGTACTTCTACGGATTCTCTCATGTAATCCCCGAAACAGCGGGGCTTCAATGTCTTTGGGTTCAGGGCACATTTTTACTATTCGATAATGTTGTTAGATATTAGCGATTTTTATCAAAATAGAATAACTCAGAGAAATTTACTGCCTACAAAACTTGAATCGAAAAATCATGTCCAGAGGTAGCTTGGGATTACACAACATTATAGGCTCGTTTGTACGGCAGGTAAATTCCACCGCGAGTAAAACCCGGGAGGTATACAAGATGATGCCAGAATCACATAATAAAGACGGCTTTGACGTTGACTTATCATCAGAATTCGTTGAGCCAATGCTAAGAGAATCTCTAGACCGATTTGTACTGTTCCCCATAGAACATGCCGAAGTCTGGGAGATGTACAAGAAACATGCTGCATCCTTCTGGACTGCAGAAGAAATAGACCTAGCAGAGGATGCTAAAGATTGGGAATCACTTTCCAGTGATGAGCAGCATTTCCTCAAGCATGTTCTTGCTTTCTTTGCCGCGTCGGATGGTATCGTTAATGAAAACTTAGTAGTAAATTTCGCAAATGAGGTTCAGTGGGCAGAAGCAAGAACTTTCTATGGTTTCCAAATAATGATGGAAAATATTCACGCAGAAACCTACTCCTTGTTAATTGACACCTACATTAAAGATCCAAACGAAAAAGACCACCTATTCAAGGCTCTAGAGACCGTTCCTTCTGTTGAAAAGAAAGGCAAGTGGGCTCTTCGCTGGTTGGACCAAAAGAGAGCATCATTCGCTGAAAGACTGGTTGCATTTGCGGCAGTAGAAGGAATATTCTTTTCTGGTTCATTCTGCGCAATTTTCTGGCTAAAGAAGCGCGGATTAATGCCTGGTTTAACATTCTCTAATGAATTGATTAGCCGGGATGAGGGATTGCACTGTGATTTTGCATGCCTACTACACTCAATGCTGGTACGTGGCGCAGGAGAAATGAAGATAACACAGATTATTTCTGAGGCTGTGGAAATAGAAATCGAATTCGTAACCAGCGCATTGCCTGTATCTCTAATCGGTATGAACGCAGATTTGATGAAACAATACATTCACTTCGTAGCCGACAGACTATTGGTAGCTTTTGGTGTTCCAAAAATATACAATGCTGAGAACCCATTCCCGTGGATGGAGATGATCTCAATGCAAGGTAAAACCAATTTCTTCGAGAAGAGAGTTGGCGAGTATCAGAAAGCCGGTGTGATGGGCTCATCCAGCCTAGGAGCGGTACAACAGCGCTTCTCAATGGAGGAAGACTTCTAAACCGCCCGCGTCCGACAACGGATGCTGCACGCTCAAAAGGAAAGGAATCAGGGGGACAGAAAGAATGGGTCTACAAGTAGTAAAGAGGAATGGAGAGAAAGAAGATGTCAGGTTCGACGCTATACAAGAGAAGCTGTCAAAACTTTCTGAGGGTCTGAATCAAGAATGGGTCGACCCTGGTTTGGTAAGCAAACTTGTTATCGAGGGACTGTACGATGGAGTAACTACTACAGAACTAGATGAATTGGCTGCTGAAACAGCCGCTTCTCTCGCTGCTCAACACCCAGATTATTCTAAGCTTGCAGCAAGAATATGCGTAGACAATTTACACCGTTCAACAAAGAATGTGTTCAGCGAGGTAATTTCAGACCTTAGAAATTACATGGATTCAGAATCTGGCTTACATGCACCTCTTATTTCTGAAGAGATATATCAAATAATAATGGATAATAAAGAAACCTTAGATTCTCACATAGATTACCAAAGAGATCACAATTACGACTACTTTGGTTTCAAAACGCTAGAACGTTCCTATCTACTTAAGCTAGATGGAAAAGTTGCGGAAAGACCTCAGCATATGCTGATGAGAGTGTCTGTTGGAATTCATCATGGAGATATCGAAAAAGCTCTGCAGACCTACGATCTAATGAGCGAAGGTTGGTTTACTCATGCTACCCCTACTTTGTTCAATTCAGGGACCCCTACCCCGCAGATGTCATCTTGTTTCCTGTTAACGATGATCGATGATTCACTAGATGGGATCTATGACACATTGAAACAGTGTGCTAGAATTTCAAAATCCGCAGGAGGGATTGGTCTTTCCATCCACCAAGTAAGATCAAAGGGATCATACATTAAAGGAACCAATGGTTACTCAAATGGTCTGGTTCCAATGCTAAGAGTATTCAACGATACAGCACGTTATGTCGATCAAGGTGGCGGTAAGCGCAAAGGTAGTATCGCCATATACCTAGAACCTTGGCATCCTGATATCTTTGAATTCCTTGACCTAAGGAAAAACCACGGTAAAGAAGAAATGAGAGCTCGAGATTTATTCTACGCTCTTTGGACTCCTGACCTGTTTATGGAGAGAGTTGAAGCGAACGCAGAATGGTCATTGTTTTGTCCTAATGAATGTCCCGGACTACATGACTGCTATGGTGATGAATTCCGTGCATTGTACGCAAAGTACGAGTCGGAAGGAAGAGCAAGAAAGACCATTAGAGCTCGTGAATTATGGGATGCTATTACCCAGGCTCAGATTGAAACAGGAACGCCATACATGCTCTACAAGGATGCGTGCAACGAGAAGTCAAATCAAAAGAATCTCGGCACAATCCGCTCATCTAATCTCTGCACGGAGATACTTGAATACACTGCACCTGACGAAGTCGCAGTCTGTAACCTCGCCTCTATTGCTCTTCCAAAGTTTGTCGATGCAGCAAACGGAACATTCGACCACAAGAAATTATTCGATGTAACCTATCACGCAACGGGGAACCTAAACCGTGTGATTGACGTGAATTTCTATCCAGTCCAGGAAGCCAAAAATTCCAACATGCGCCACAGGCCAATAGGTCTGGGAGTTCAGGGGTTAGCGGACACATTTGCTATGCTTAAACTGCCATTTGAATCCGATGCTGCTCACCAATTGAACCGTGAGATATTCGAGACAATTTACTATGCAGCCTGCAGTGCTAGTTTGGACCAGGCCAAAGAATTCGGTGCTTACTCTTCATTTGAGGGTTCCCCGGCTAGTAAAGGGCTTCTACAACCAGACCTCTGGGGTGTAACTGAACACTCAGGAAGATGGGATTGGGATACTCTTAGAGCAGAAATTATCGAACACGGGATGAGAAATTCCCTATTGGTTGCACCAATGCCTACCGCTTCAACAAGCCAAATTCTAGGCAACAACGAGTGCTTTGAAGCGTTTACATCTAATCTGTACGTTCGAAGAACACTATCTGGTGAGTTTATAGTTTTGAATAAGCATCTTGTAAATGACTTAATCCAAAGGGGCCTTTGGTCGGTGGAGATGAAAGATGAGATCTTAAGACACAAAGGTAGTGTACAAGGAATCGCATCAATTCCCCAAGATTTGAAAGACCTCTACAAGACAACATGGGAAATAAAGCAAAAACATGTTATCGACATGGCTGCAGATCGTGGAGCGTACATAGATCAGAGCCAATCTCTGAATATTCACATGATTGACGCCAACCCTGCAAAAGTGACTTCGATGCACTTCTATGGATGGAGGAGAGGTCTCAAAACCGGTATGTATTATCTACGTACTAAAGCAGCAGCAGATGCGATCCAATTTACAGTGGAACAAAAGAAAGCAGAAGATGAAACTGTTGAAGGATTGGCAAATCGTGCGGAAGCCACCAGCATGGAAGCAATAGCTTGTTCGCTCGATACACCTGATGACTGCCTAAGCTGCGGATCATGATACTCCTTAGTTTGGTGAACTGAGTTTGACTCTTATCAACATCTGGTCACTAGGTCATTTTGTACAGTGGACGTTTGTCGGTAGATTCTTATTCAGTAATTGGTGGTTATTTCTTTTCTTATCTATTGGATGGGAAGTTTTGGAGTTGTATCTTCCATATGAATTTGTAAGAGAAACATGGGACAACAAAGCATCCGACTTAGTTGTGAATACCATCGGTTTTGTTTTGGGAAATCGTTTGCGCTATGAAACAGAAAAGTTGTAATTTTATTCTTCCAATGACAATTCAGACGAAACATCAAACAATTCTGCTACACAGAATGGGCATTCCATTTTTCCATCCACCTCTAACATCTCTACTCGATGCTTTTGACAATTCATTCAAGTTCACCTATTTGTTTGTCTGATAGAAACTGATGTTTGGTCAAGGGTGTAGATGCCATTTCAATCAGTTGCTGCATGAGGGTTTTTGGGAATCCTACGGAAATCTCGACAATTTTTGCCGAATCAAGTGCAATCATCAGATTTCCCTCACCGTGTAAAAGAAGGAAATTAACTGCAATTTCAGCCTCTTCATAATTTATTTCTAGAGAATCTCTATGGCCAGTTTGGTCATCATCTAGAATTACTCTTTCTGACCATGAAACAGATTCAGCAACGATGGAATTTTCATCCATCCAATCTCCGATTCCCAAACCAAACAAATCAAACAAGTGATCTTCGAACATGTAACAAAACAGTATCTACAGTTATTTTAACCCTCATGGAACTTTTTACACGATTTGTTCAGTCAAGCTCACACCAGATACTCGTTTCCACTTCTTGTCCAAGGTGGAGATTCTTCTCTTAAATCGTCTGTACGAATCATGTTTAAGGAAGCCCGAATCAACAGTTTCTTGTTTAAGTTGTACAATGATGTTAAAGTTCATCTCGCCGTCATGTTTGTTTAAACAATTTTCAGCATGCAAGATTGCTTTATTCAGACGTTCTTCAAAACATCTTTCCAGATTAAATGCATCAATAATTACTCTCTTTGAGGCTGGATTGTGAGGTTCATCCCAGTACTGCAGTGGTAACCAATACAATACAGGACGAATGTGCTCAAATGCAGCCCTCTTTCTTCTTTCAACAATATCTTCAATCAAATAATCCTCTTCCCCTCTATAGTTTTCATTTTGGCAAGGAAGGTCAGGTCTAACAATTAGAGTTGGCCTGCATTTGCCTTCAATATCACTAGGTATTAGATTATAATCACCAGGGTCAGGAATCGGAGGATTTGGCCCGGGAGGATTAGGCACAGGAGGATTAGGTGTCGGCCACAAAGGTATGACAGTGAACACTTGCTGAAGTGCTCTGAATTCCATAGTTGTAACCAATTCTTCTAACCCATCTCCATAGAGAAATAATCTCGTATTATTTTTCCTGCCTTCTGATAAAACAATAAGTTCGGTGAATAGTTCATTATCATCACCTAGCAAATATTCCGCTACAATAGCATAGTTTCTGAAATATTTGTTATTCTTTTGAATCATTGATTTTTCTCGGATTGATTTAATCATTGGAATAAATTCGTGTTTACCAAATTTCCCTGGTAGTTCATTCCGAATATCTATTTGTTTACGAATCAAATCCATATCGTATTTCCGCCACTTCTGCACCATGCTGGGCTGTAAGATTCTGAACTAATAAAACTTGACCCAAAGAAAGCAATTAAGCAATGTGAATTGCATGTCCCAAAGTTGCTAATACAGCCTCG
>Ga0160423_10002124_pt1 | contig 16596 bp, 9 predicted proteins | sample CRUFie14St8metaG_FD_108191 | JGI IMG/M metagenome (GOLD analysis project Ga0160423, IMG submission 108191) | Marine microbial communities from the Costa Rica Dome - CRUD Field 142mm St8 metaG | ecosystem: Environmental > Aquatic > Marine > Oceanic > Photic zone | place: Costa Rica: the Eastern... | reverse complement strand
GCTTCAAAAGCTACAAGAGACTCACCAAGATCATTAGCAGCATCTATTTGGCTTTGAACAAAAGCATTTATTTGGCTTTCAGTAGGGTTTTTTATTGGCTCTGCGCCTTCTTTAGGTATGTATTCACCTCTTACAAAAGCTTGTATATTGTCATAACCTTCATCAAATCTACTAGCTATTTGATCACTAAACTCTCTTTTGGCATCTTTAGCCATGTCAGGTCTAGTACGAGCAAATTTTCTAGAAGAAGCTCTAGAGTCTTTAACAGCTTTATTGTATATATCTCCATAGTTTCCATACTTTTTAGCTTGAGCAGCTTTTCTAGCTTGTTTTCTTTTAGCAATTAAAGCTAAATTATTATCTACGTTTTTATAAAGCTTATCTAATTCTCCTCTGACTTTTTCAAATCGTTTATCTATTATCATTTGAGGATCTGCGTACCTTCCCATATTTATTTATTTTTTATTGACCACTTAATGCTCCTGCAACACCTGTTAATGTTCCTGCTGCGCCAGCAAAACCTTGTGCTACAGCTGCCATAGCGTCTCCTCTATACTGATCTTCTCTTGCTATGTCTCTATCAATTAAACCTGCTGTTCTATCTAGTTTTTGCATTTCTCTTTGCTCTCTAACTTGAAAAGCAAATTGTTCTCCTTGAGCTTTTAATTTTTCATTTTGTACAAGTTGCTGTTCTATGTTAGCAGAAACTTGTTGTTTTGATTTCATAGCAGCTTGTGCTAAAGCGGTAGCCCCGCCAGCGCCAGCTCCTGTAGCTGCTAATGTATCTAAAGTATTTGCTAAAGCTTTATCTGTTTCTTGCACTTGCATTTCAGCTGCTTGGGTAGCAACTGCTATATTTTCATAAGGATTTATAATATCTTGTCTACTGTTTTCTAACTCACTAAGTAAAGCTTCGTTTTCAAGTCTTCTTGTTTCAGCTTCGTTAGCTAGTTTATTAGCTTTTGCCTGCTGTATAAACCCCATAGTGATTTGTCCAGCCATTAAAACTCCTCCAGTTATACCTAGAGCTGTGTTCATTTTATCGCTCATATTTCCTGATTTATTTTTTTGTGTAGAGCTAGAGCTGCTACCAAAATCTTTTTCTATTTCTAAGTCTATATCTTCGTAAGGTCCCATTATATTACATTTGAACCAACACTAAATAATTCTTTTATATTGTTAGTATTAACGCTGTCTGTAGTCATACTAACTTTAGCTACAAAACCTTTAACACCTGTCATTGATTTACCAAACAAAACTTCATCAGGTCTTTGTAAACTATCATTAACTATATTAGCATAATATTTATTTTCTTTAGGTCTAAAGCCAGCATAATATTTTATACCTCCATCAGTATATTCTCCTTCTGCATAGCTTAGTATAGTTTTAGCTTTATCACCGTTTGTAGCACCTTCAGTTTTTGATTTGTCATCTGTTCTTATCCAGTCAACTTGCCATCCGTCACTACCTTCGTAATTTATAGTTGTAAAAGTTTTTACTTTGCTAGGGCTTTGGTTAAATACAAATATAATGTTAGACTTAGTAAACACACCATAAAAAGTTCCCATATCACATGGCGTTATTTTTTGAAATACATTTTCGCCTAAAAATCCACCTTCATAATGCTCGTATAGTTTACCATTTTTAGTACTAAAGTATCTACTTTTCATGCTAAAAGCAGTTTCTGGTCTATAAGTATAAAAGCTAACCCAACCCCTTACTTTTTCATCATAATGAAGCGTATTATAATAATCACTTGTTTCTGCTATTGTTTTACTCTCTGCGCTTCTTTGTATAGAAATTACATAGTTATCTTGGTAAGAGTCATAAGCTCCTACTATTCTATCTTTTACTTTACTAACAAATCTAGCTTTACCGGCGTTCTCACCAGCAGGTATAAAATTAGCAAAGCCAGCTTCAGAAACAAATATTAAATTATTAGTTGTATCTATACCAGTAACAACAGCATTTGTTGTAATAAAATCACCTGTTGAAGTAGTATCTTCAAACTCTAGTATAGAACCTATTTCTGGAGCATTAGCAGTAGTTAAGCTACTAGAAGTTTCTAAGAAAGGTCCTAATTCATTAATAGCTATACTACTACCAATAGTTACAGGCGGCATTTGACCTGATATATTTATAACACTACTAGTAGTAGTTTTTATAGTATCTTTAACTTCAGTTAATCTGTCTCTAAAAAAGTCTTTCATACCATACTCAGATATTTCAGTAATACCGTCTCTAGATAATCTTAATACAGCATTTCTATATTTATCTGCAAAATACCTTCTAAAACCATGTTTAGCAAATGACTCTGGATTTCTACTTATACCATAGTCACCTACATAAGGAGTTATTTGTCCTATAACTACTTTACCAGCTGTAGTTAACGCTTGACCTTCAGCAGTAAATATAGCGTCCTTATCTATCAATGCTCTATTAACTTTATTCTCTTGAATAATAGTTAAGTCATTATCCATAGCATCTAAAAGTTGAACACTACCATAACCAGGATCAACTGCTCTTGTTATTTCTTCACCAACACTAAAAACATTTGTTTCGTTAAATTGAGTTCTAGAATTATATATACCTGAGTAAACTAAAGCATTAGATCTATATTTAGATTTATTACTATCTTCTCTTAAAAAAGCTCTAACACCTAGTTCTACAGGTTTATTATTAAAACCTCCTCTTATTCTAGACTCTTCTATTACAAAATTACTACCACCAGTTGAACTAAAAATAATACTACCTGGGTTAACATTACTTTTAGGCTTTGTAACACTAGAGCTATTAGTAAAGTTTATACTTCCATCGTACTCTATTAAATCTGTACTAGTTCCACTCCAACCTTTATAAGGTAATCCTGGAAAGACAGCATGAAAAAATTGAGCATCAATACTTGAAGTTGGGTTATTATTACCCATAGCAGTAGTAGTAACTTGCTTGAGCCAAAACGTGTTGTAATATACTATTTCTTGATTAAATGATGCCATTATCTATGTATTATAAAGTGAAATTTAAAATCATCTGATCTTTTTGCGCCAGCTCCAAAACCTGTCGAACCATCAAAAGCATCTTCCAAGTATGTTGTTATTTCGTAAAGCCAAGAAGCTTTTTCGCTAGTAGATACATTATTACCTAACTCTGATTTAGTTACTTTTCTTTGTCCTGGTGGCATCCATTTTAGCTCGTATAAGGTTTGACTATTATTTGTGTTAGTCTTTACTATTTGAAACTCAAATGTTTTATCAGCTCCAGAATTTATACTAGTGCTAAAACGCTCGTAATTAGGGAAATAATACTTTTCAAAATCAGCGTCATTATCATCAGTTTCAAATATAGCTGAAAATCTTTTAACTGATTTTAATACAGGCTTTAAACCTCGTATTCTTTTTGTAGTAGAGTTAATAGAGTTATTTTCATTTAAACTAGTGTTAGCATCGAAAGTAGTTATTGCGTCAAAACCGTTAGTTACAAAAGAAAAATAACCAATTGTAACTTCTCTATTTCCACTATTGGTATTAGCAAAAATGCCTTGATTAACGTCATCCCTTGAAATATACATAACCTTAGTAGTCTCAGCATAACCAGTTCCAGTATGAGAAACGCTTAGCTTGTTGCTAACGCCGTATTCACCATAAGGACTACTATCAAGTGTAACTCCAACATCTATTATTCTAGTATCGTCAACCCCATTTGTACTATTTAACGCGTTAAAATCAGGTTGTGAAGGAGGACCTGTCAAAGAATATAATATAGGCTTTTTGTTTGTTACTCTAAAGTTTTTATAAGTGAAAAGTTTACTAATTTGAGTTCCTTCACTATCAGGACAACTAGCTCTTAACACGAAAGTAAACTTACAATTACCATCGTAACTTCCATCAGTAAAAAGAAATCTTTGTTTATTTCTTATTTTAAAAGTAGGAGATGTACCAGAACCACCTGCAGTTGCTTGAACAACTTCAAATTTACTTGTAACAACAGTACCAGTTCCGTCAGTTACACTTACTAAATTTATTTTAGAAAGTTGATTAGCAATTTTTTGAGTAGCGCCAACTCCTTTCATAACTTCAAAAGTATTACTAGCGTCTGAGTCTACAGCATCTCCTTCTTGCAAAGTAAATGTTATTGGCGATATACCTGTTAAAACACCTGTTGGCTCTGCAGTTCTTATACTTGTATTTAAATCTGATATTAAACCCGATGTAGTAGTTTCATAGAATATTTCTAATGCACTTTCAACTGGAGAAGTTTCAAACACGTGTAAATTTTCTGAAAATTGAGGCTCTGTAGCAAGATCACTAGGTCTTTGCAAGTCAACAGAATAACCTAACTTAGTCTTAGTAGATAATTTAGCTACATAAGGATTTTTATTAGATCCTAAATATAGTGGATCTATTTCACCTGTTACACCTGGATATATAAAAGTAGCAGAAGAATATTGACCACCATTTAAATCTAAATGATTTAAATCTACTCCTTTATACATAGTCCAATCACCTAAGTTTCTAAAAGTTTTTATTTCTTCTACTTGTATTCTTTTTGGATCTAATAACTGTTGAGATATTTTTATTTCTTGAGAAGCTGAAGGAGCGTATGTATTTCCTGTTGCAATAGAAGGTTCACCAACTACGCAAAACAAAGAAGTTTCAGAGCCAAATTGCTGATCATTACCACCAACTTCTTTTAATTCTCTAGGTATCTTATTTATATTATCACCTGATAAAACTATATGAGAAGTTCCGCCTGCATCTTCATATGTTAAATTGTTGTGATTACCTAAACCTTTAAATACTATATTGCCACTTAAACTACCCGGCACATAAACATTGTAATAGTCTTGTTCTTTTTGTTTTACAACTATTTGATAGCTATACCAGCCTAAAGGGTTAGTTTTTTCATTGTAAAGTCCAGGCCAATCTTCAGGCCCATCATCTGGTATTTCTCTGTTCCATTTTATTTTTAATGTTTTACCAAAATATTCTAAAGGATCTGATCCACCAGCTGTATAAGGAACGTATATTGTACTTGACTTTTCGTCTATATCATCATTTAATATAACATTACTTAATCTTCCATATTTATCTCTTAATACTACGCCTACTTGGTAAGTTCTACCTTGCTTTACTGTATGATTAGGATGTTCTTTTATTTGTTGATTAGTAGAAGATAATACATTTTTATCTGATATTTCTATGTCATAATCTAATTTTTCTATATTTCCGTATTTTTGCAAAAAGTTTCCATAAACAACTCTATTACCTACTACAGCTTGAGCTAAAGCTTTTATAGGTACAATATCTGAAACTCTAGTTACTTCTTTTTCTGGTAGTACTTTTATAGGCTGTTGAGAGTTATAGTTGTATTCTATGTAATCTCTTAAAGATGTAATAATAAATTTAGCAGTACTATGATTTTCAGTTACTGGATCTGAGTGTGAAGCAGAAATACTTATTATGTCACCTATTTTATAATTTTTACCTGGTTCTATTATCTCCAAAAAATTACTATCTAAAGCTCCGTAGTCATCAGCAGTTCCATCACCTGTTCTTTTAACTCTTACTCTCAACCCAGTGCCTGATCCACCCTGAGTATCTGACTCAAAAGTTGTAGGAGAATAACCTGAACCTACGCTAGTTCCAGTTCCACTAAAAGCACCTGCATCAACTAGTCCATCGAAATTATCTACACTTAAATCTGTAATAACTTTTATATTTTGATCACCAGAAGCTTTACTTAATATTTGTACTTCATCTACTTTATATTCAGTTATTAAATTATCTACACTAGTAGATGGTACTGGTATATTTAAAGTTACATTTGTAACTTGATTTTCCATAAAATTTACTACACCTTTTCTGCCAGTTAGCTTAGCATCTCTACCAACAAAATATCCATGTTGTTTAGGTATAAAAGCAGCTTGAGTAAATGGAGCCATTAAAGAATATTCGCCATCGTCAAATTTAAATCTATAACTAAATTTTACAAATTTATCTTCTAAATATCTAGACTCTCCACTATTAGTAAACGATGCATCATAATCTGGGTTAGGCCAGCTAAAACCAAAAACATGACCAGTAGACCAAGTAGGTAAAGAGGTTGCTATAGTACTAATAGCAGCACCATTTTCTGTCTCTAATTTAATTTCACAATTTTTAGGAGAAGCAGCGTCCATATTTATTGATATAACATAAGCTTCTTCAGCTCCTTCTACACTTAAATTAGTTACTTTAATTCTTTTATTAAGTCCAGCTACAATAGACTGGCCATCAGCGCTTATATCAAGCTCTTCTGTTCCATGTGGCTGCATAGCAGCAAATAAGTTTATTTGATTTTCATTTAACCCATTTTTTAATATTAATAAATCAGGATTAGAAGGATCATACACAATTCCAGCAGCTGCGAAAGATGGAGGTAAATATTTATCTTGTTTATTAACTAAGCCTAGCTTTTTATAACCTGTGGGAGAAGTTATAAAAGATATTGGTTCGTAAGGATAATATTTAGCTACTGATATTTGATCTTCAGAAGTGTAATAAGTGTTATCAGCTATAGCAGATTTTATGTTTATTTTTCTAGGTTGATTTAAGTTATCCGTAAAGAATAATAAATCTTCTAGTATGTTTGCTGATACTGGAAATAATTTTGAGAATTTTAAAAAAGAACCTTCTACTATTATGCCTATAAATTCAGGAGACATAACACATATATAGTTCTTAGAAGTAGTTTTTGTAGCGCTAGCTATAGTATTACCACTTGATAATGTTACTTGTCCTGTTGAATCTTCTTCAGTTCTATCGTCTGAAACAGAGTTAGTTATAAATACAATTATTAAATCTTTAGACATATCAACAACTTGACCTATTACTTCTAAGTTGCTTATAGTGTCTGGTATGCCAAAATCAGTTAATTCAAAATTACCTAGCACTGTTTGTAAAGTACCAACATCATCAGACTCTGAGTTACTAACCTGTATGTTTGTTCCGCTTCTATAAGATCCATTAGGAATTAAACGATCGTCTAAATCCTGGTTCATTTTAGAGCCTTGAAAACTATTTTTAATTTCTGCCATACTTAGTGCTTAATCCACTTATTTCTATTTCTAAATACTTGAGCTATCTCTTCTATTTTAATGTTGCTTAATCTTAGCTTGGCATTTCTAAGAGCTGCTCTTCTTTCTAGTTTGTATCTTTGTACTATATATTCTGGTACTTTTGACCTTGTAGATAATATAGCATAAGCTATTTGCTTGTACATAGCTTCTTCAGCTAGCTTAGGAACTCTCATGTCTTCAGTTACAGCTAAACCATCTGATATATATTCTAATATTATTAATTTATTAACTAATCCACTTGAAAAGCTAAACGTACCTTCTCTTTCGTTTATAGTAAACTTACCATTTATTTGAGCTTCTTCAGGTTGTATACCAAATCTAGCTCCTAAAAGTTGAGCGTCTTTAGGGTATCTATAGTCATCTGGAGAAGTGCTAACAGGATCTATATTCATAGCAGCATACCTAGAATCAGTAGTAGAACTAGCAGCTATGTTATTTCCAAAGTCATCTTGAGTTGCTTCTCCATCACTATCTTGAGTGTATATTTCTGTAGGATTACTAGTTACTCTAGTAGGATATATAATATGCTTAGCACCAACATTATCTATCCAAGAAACTTTTACATAGTTAACATAGTCTTTTGGGAAGGGTAAACTTAAACTAGCAGGTATAGTAAGTTCTTGAGATTTAATTACTTTTAAAGTATCGTAACTAAACTCTTGCATTGCTCTTCTAGCGTGAAACAAAATATCAGTTCTTTTGCAATTTGATATTATTTTATCTGCACCTACATAAGCAACTATAAAGTTATTTATAATATCATTTAGTTTTATATATTGATACTCTCCGTAATTATAAGCTTTAGCAGCAGACTTTAATTGTACATAATAATCACCAGCTGGTATTGCACCACCTGATATTACAGTAGTTCCATCTGCATAAGTTAAACCTGTAAAACGTATTGTAATAACATTACTAGATACACTTAAATTATTTTCTTTTAATTTTTTATAAGTATTAGTACCTGTTCTAAAATAAACCTCAAAGTTACTTTGCGATCCTATTTGAACAGCACTAGAATCATAAGCAGATACTAAGTCTGTATTATATGTAGTTGCAGGAAGAATTTTATTAGCACCTGATGATGCAGCAAGTTGACCAGTGAAATATTGTTGACCTGCATAGTATTGTCCGTCGTCTTCGTTTAGTAGAAAGTTAGTCGCCATTTATTATGATTTATCTAATTGTTTATCTTTAGCCAGTTCAGACGACATAGTCTGTAGCACTACAGGATCTTTAACTACAACACCTGCGTATAATAATATTCTCTTAATTACTTCATGTTTTTCGGAAACGTGTAAGTCAAAATGTTTTACACCTGTAGTTGGGGTTACAGTAGAACCTGTTGTAGTACCAGCGTATATATAACCACCAGTTGTATCATCAACAGTATATGCCCAAGTAGGATCATCAACATTGCCGTCTCCTCCTCCAGGTTTTCTAACGTAATTAATAATAATTCTATTTGTTAGTAAGCCATCACTCTCTTCAGGCGTTACTATTATTTTAGTAGGAGTATCTCTTGTATTATCCTCCTGTAAAAATATAGGAAAATCAAGTGAAGGTTTAGCTAATTTAGAGTTTTTTATATTATAAAATTCTTTTCTACCTACTTTTTGAACTTCTTTTTCTATAACTCCATCATTATAAACAACAGATCCTAACCTGTATAAATCATCTGGAAGAGTAAATGTACCTCCTGAAACATGAGTAGCTGAAGCTGTCTTTTTAAATTCAGATATTTTTTCATCAGTATATTCAGCTCTATCGGAATAATCGTAATCAGTTTGAGGTTGTCTTAAATATTGATTTATATCGTTGAAATATCCTTCAAATATTTCATTTTGTACTTGAGCACCTATTTTATTAAATTCATCAGGCGTCATATAACCTCTTTGCTCTTTATTTAAAATAAGTAGTACAGTTTTATATACGTCATCAACATTTATCATCTTAAATATTTTAAAAAGAGGCCGCCAACCGCGACCTCATAGTAATTATAATCACTTGTTATTTCAGCTTTTTAGTGATTGTTTTATAAACTTCAACTCCTTCGTCAGTTTTAAACCAAGCAGCTAAAGCTGAATATGGGTTTTCATCAAATGGTATAGTCATTAATTTTCTACCACTTGACTTCCAATTGAATGTTCTTTGATCTTGAGATAATCCTATTAAGTTTTCTTCTACAGCTTTTATACCAAAGTTTCTAAGCTCTACGTTTTCATCTTCTAATAGTTCTAAAAATCCAGCAGGATTTCGCCTAGCCATAACTAAAAGATCTCTCTTTAATTCTTTAGAACTCATATCTCTAACAGCAGATCCTATTTCAACTCTTAATATAGCTTCAGCTTTATCTATATCTATATCTCTAGCTGCATTCATAGCGTCTAGCTCCATGTTGATATAATCAACTTGATCAGCTGCTTGTTCTTCCGGTTTTTCTTCTTCGTAATACTTATTAAGACCAGAGTGGTATATACTTAATATTTTTTGTAATACAACATCTTCTCTTTTAACAGAAAGAGCACCATCTCTAAAAACTATTTGACCTAGTATAGCTGGATCAGATTGTTCTTCTTGAAATGGTGATTTTTGGTTAGTGCAGTACCTAATATTTCTCATCTCTTTATTTTCTTCGTCCCACCATTGACATTTACTAGGTATTCTAAACGTTAAAGGAGTTGCTTCACCTTTTAGTGTGTATAATCTATTTTTATACTCCCAAGTATCTTTTTTAGTTTCTTTTACTGCAGGCTTTGCCGCAGGTTTTTTTACTTTTGTTTCCATAATATAATATAATAAAAAATATAAAATAGAGGTGGCCGAAGCCACCTCATGTAGCTATTAATTTACAGCATTTTTAAATAATACAAAGTTATTAGCACCTTGTACTACTAAACATCTCTCAGATAAGAAGTGAACTTCCATCACATCATTAGATGATGTAGCGGCTCCACCTACAGATCCTAAGATCCAAGACTTCATTCGTCTATCTTCTGTTTCAGAAGCTCTATATCTTACATGTAAGAAAGGACGTCTGATGTTAGATCCTAACATTTGATCATAAACAGTTGATGTTCCAGCAGGAACTAATAAACCATCTATGTCGTCTAATAAACCTCTAGTAGTTGGATCATTTAAGTATTTCCAATCAGTTTTATAGAAGTCATAAGAACCTCTTCTAAAACCTGAAAATCCTAAGTTAAGAGCCATATTCTCATCGTTATCAAATAAACCATAAGAAGTACCACCAGAATAATAAGCATTAAGACCAGCTAACATATCGTCAATCTCAAGGTTGTGAGTTCTGTCCATGAATAACATGTTTTCCTCAATAGCACCTTGTGAGTCTAATTCAGCTAAGATATTATCAAAATCAGATTTGTCTAATGTATCACCACCAGCGCCTGATTGATAGATATTACCTCCGTTTTCTACTTGATAGAATAAACCTTCAGTACCAGCTAAATCATGACTAGCATGACCAGTTGTGTTTGTTCCAGGAACAGACTCAACCATAGTCATTTCTAAGTAATCTTCAAATCTTAGTCTGGTTTCAGACTCAGCTTTTAGATACCATAAGTAACCTGATGTTCCATCTTCAGTAGCAACTTCAACCCATCCAATTTGTGAAGCATCAGAACCACTAACTTCGTAGTAATCTTTAATGATAATTGGATTATTTGTTTTAGTAGTGAACTCAGGCTGTAAAGCTTTGTCTCTACCAGCTGTACCTTTTTTAAACTCAGAACCAAATACAAATATTGACACATCGTCGTTATCAGCCCATTGAGCAGATCCACCAGAAGGTGTACAACTTAAATCTGAAAAGTTATAAGGTTCAACAGTAATAGTAGTAAAAGCAGTAGCTCCAGATCCACCAGTAGCAGCAGCAGCATTAACAACTACAGCTTTAACAGTGACTCCAGTTGCTGGTTCACTAATAGCAACTAAATCATCTTTTCTAATAGCAAAATTAGAAGTACCGTGTACTATTTTTACTTGGTTAGCAGATACATCAACAGCAGTAGCTTTTGTATTATCATAACCAATATGTAATCTATTTTGTTCAGACCAAATTACTTGATCAGATGTCATCGGCATCTCAGCACCGACCATTCTTAAAAACCCATTAAGAGTTCTGTTTCCATATCGCTCTACTTCTTCTTCATAAAGTTCTGGTAAGAATTGTTTGTTCCAACCTTCACCGTTAGCTTGAAAATCTAAGTAGTTACTAGAAGTAAGTACTTGTGATTGTTCAGGCATAATAGCCGTAGAGTCATGGGTAGTATTAAATGAATACGCCATTTTTCTATGTTTTAATTATTGTTATCGTTTTATTTTTAATTTTGAACTAGAATAACCTGATGGTACAACACGCATTTTAGCACCGCCAACATTTATATCAGGTGAAGTCCTAGGACTGTTTGATAAGTTTTTTGACTTAGCCATTACGTCTTTTACCGCATCAGCTTTTCCTTGTTCATAAAAATGCTTAGCAATAGCATCAGCATTTTCTCCTGCAAAAATAGCTTTATGATAACCATTATAATCTTTAACATTACCCTCACCATCCAGAAACTTCTGAACAAAGTTTGTTAAATTCGATTGTTTATCAGCAACATCGTTAGTGTTATTAACGCCATATCTAAACTTCTTTTCACCTAAGTTAAATTCAAAACCTTTGAACTCTTTATTAAAAAAGTTTTTAGTTTGAGTTTGAAACCTATCGTGTTGTTGTTTAGCTATTTCTTGCTCTTTGTTGTATCTGTTGAAAAACTCAGTAGCTTTTTGTTGATCTTGAGTTACGCCGGGTCTCAACTTGATTTCGTCGTAATACTTACTCTTTGTTTGTTCCAAAAAACTTTTAGCTTTAGCAACTTCTTCTTTGTACTCTAATTTTTTCTTTCTAATCTCTCTGTCTTCAGCATTTTCTTTATCATAAGAAAATTTATCTTCTAACAAAAAGTTTATCTCTTCAGAGTCCAAATGCGGTTTAGTAGCTTTGTAATACTCTACTAATAAAGTATCATTATCTACGCTAGAATAATCTCTATTTAATCTAACGTAGTCTTCTACTGTTCCACCTGTTTCTTCCATAAAATTAACTAACTTTTCTATATTCTCAGGCAAGTTAGGTTTTACTACTTCAGGTTCAGGTGTGTTAATTTCTTCTTTAGCTTCTTTAGCTTCTACAACTTCATCAATAACCTCTATTAAAGGAGAGTCATTTTGTTGTACAACTTCTTGTACAACTTCTTCTTTAACTTCTTCTTTAACTTCTTGTTCTGGTTTTTCAGCTACCGCTTGTTCTTCTTGTTTTTTTAGTAAATCAGCTTCAACTTCAGCAGGTGATTTAGCTTTTACTATTTTAGGTTTGTTGTCTGCTAATTGTTTAGGTTTCTTTTTAATTTTAAAAGAACCTTCTTCTTTTATTTCTTCTGACATAATATAATATAATAATTAATAATTGTTACCCCATTAACTGATTAAGGTTTAATCCTTGATCTTGTTGTGGAGTAGGCATAGCAGTTTCAGGTGCTATTTTTTCTTTTTGAGTTTGTCTTTGCTCATTACCTTGCATTGAAACTCTCTTATCTTTACGATCTTCTTTTAATGAGTCTGAGTCAGTTCTAGCTTTACTTCTAAGTTCTTCTATCTGCATATCATATTCAAACTGAGACTGCATTAGCTGTTGCTTAACTTGAGCTTCTTGCTGGAGCTTTTGTATTTCAAACTGAGACTTAGCTTGTTCTAGTTGTATTTTTTGCTCAGTAATTACTTGTTGTTTTTGTGACTCTGCTAACGCAGCTTGCTCACTAGCCTGAGCGTTTGCCTGAGCTTGAGCTTGCATATTTTGTTGCTGCATTGTTTGCTCTTTAGCCATTTTTTCTTCACGTTTCTTTTTCAACATCCTATTAGCAAGCTTTAAGTTTTTAACTTCTCTAATCTCTATAGCGTCTTCTAAATATATTTGACCTCCTTGTAAAGCTACTTGTATGTTTTGTTCTAGCAACTGTTTGTCTGCTTCGTCTGGCTCTAAATTTAAGAATATACCAAAATCTAATAAATTAGAAGAAGTTAATTGTTCTAATGTTTTAGAGTTGTACATAGATATACTTTGTATTAAAGCATTATAAGTAGTAGGATAAGCTATAGCATCTGCTATACGCATGCTAACGTTTTCACAAGTTTTTAATGTGAGATATAAACTAGACTGTAATATATGTCTGGTTGCTACATTTGAGTTTGCAGCTGCTAATTTTTGTAAACCAACTAAAGCGTACTTGTCTGGATTACTTCCATCTCTAGCTTCATTTAATCCGGTTACGTCTCTTATCATCTGTAGATAATATTGATAAGTCTGTATTAAAGACTGTATCTTGCCCATACCGTTATTAGTATTTAACTCTTGTATAGGTACTCCACCTGGATTACCTGTACCATCTTGAGTTTGAGATCTACCAACAATACTACCAGTTTGAAAATACATATTTAAAGCTTCAGCTGGATTATAATTAGTACCATTACCCAAATCAACTTCTGCTAAACCATCTACATCCATAAACACACCATCAGGAACTACTCTTGACATAACTTGCTGTAACTTCAAATGAGTTATTTGTATCATATCTGCAAACGAAGTTATTCTACTTACTATAGACTCTACTCTACCTTTATAAGTTCGAGGAGCTACAATAGAGTAGTTCATATTTACTTTAGTTATATCAGCTTCAGGTCTAGTCATATTCTTAGCCATGCCCCAACTTAATAGCTTGTCTCTACCTAATACCTTTGCTCCACTATACAATACTTCTATAGCTCTATGGGCTTTTTTAAAGTTATCAGTATCAGGAGCATCTAAAAATGTATCTTGCTTTTCTAATGCTTTTTCAAAACCTTGATCTGTTTTCTTTATTTTAAAAACTTGATTAGTATAAGTCTTATAATCAAAATATAATACCTGCACAGTATGATCATCATATTTACCATTATAAGTTCTAGTATATTGTGAACTACCTCTATACTTTTGTAGATCTTTAATGTCTTCGCTTGTTAAATCTGGAAATTGTTTTTTAAGCTCTGGTATACTTAAATATTTTACTTCACCTACGTAATATAAATCTTGAAAATATGGATCTTCACTGTAAGAGTGAACCAAGTTAGCTGGGTCTACATAGTCTATTTTAACACCTTCGCTTTCATTAAAACAAGTTTTAGTACAAGCTATACCTAATACTGTTAAATCATAATTTAATCTTTTTCTAATTAAATCATATTTGTTTTTATCTAATATATAATTTATAGCTTCTTCTTGGCTAACTTCAACAGCTTGCTTATAATCAAACTGCATATGAGCTTCTATATCTTCTTTATTTGTAGGAACATTTTTACCTTTAGGACCTCTAGAAACATCTTTGCCAGTAGCTTTCTTTACAGCTTCTATATATTTAGCTGCATTAATATCAGCTATTATGCTTTCAGCGTATTCAGTTCTTTTCTTTACAGATGTAGGATCTTGTGCATATGCTGTTAATTCGTAGTTTCTTTGGCTAATTCCATTTACTAATATATCAACAAACTTAGGTATAACTGGTACGGGTTTCCAGTCTAAGTTAAGGTATGATAAATCACCATTTATAGACAATTCGTCTTTGTACTTTTGTACACTTTGTTCACCTCTAGCGTATAATCTAAGTCTATGAAAATTATTATAATTAGTATTGAACCTATCATAAACACCTCTGTCGTTGGCAAACCATTCATTTTCTATAGCTCTTGCTACTGCAAGCCCGTATTCTTGGGTAGCTTTTTCTGCTTCAGGTACTACCTGATCTGGAAAAGAACTATTATAATTAGTATTTATCATTTATATTATTTTTGAATTATATCCTGTATTGTCGTATCTTTTAATACCTAAATTAATACTTTGTTTTAATCTTTTAGCAACTGGATTATATTTGTTTTGATTTACAGCCATTATAGCTAAACCAGAACTAATAGAAGCATCATGCTTAGTTCTATTGTTTATGTTAAACTTAGCCCAGTCTTCTAATGTGTTTTGAAAGTATAAATTACCATATTGATTATCTTCACTTAAACCTACATAGTTTTCTATATAACTTTCAATAGCAGCAGCATGTGCTTGCTTAATATCTTCACTTGTGTTAGGTATTCCACCTATTTCTTTTTCAGTAGTAGATAATTTATTCCAAACTTTGTCAGGCCTATTTATACTAAAATTTCTATAACCTCTTCTTTTTAAATAATACAATAGACGAGGTTTATTGTTTTCTGCAAGTATAGGCATCCCATAAAAATGAAGTGCCATTAAAACGTCCTCAAAGAACATCTCGGCGGTTTGTGGCCTACATATATACTCTAAAAAGAAATGATTTGGTGGTGAATCAAATAAACTAAACTTAGTTAATCCATGTAATGCTCCTTTACTGCCGCGACCATCAACAGTACCGCTAATATCGTAAGAGTCACAGCCAAATGCTCCAACGTCTTTATTACCTGGATATTTAACTCCATTTTTAATTATTATATTATTCTGCATTTCTACATTAGGAACCCAAGAAACTAAAAACCTACCATCTTTATTTGGATAAAAATAAACTTTAGTATCTTGTATTCCATCTTGCCAAGCAAAACTTCCTCTTGTAACTAGCTTAGAATTATCTAAATCTTCGTTGTAATCTATTTGCTCGTATATTTTAGTTAAATTAAATAAACTATCTTTTGTTTCGTCTCTAAAAGCATGTTGCTCTGTTCTTGGAAACTGTCTATAGTATTCATTTAAACTATCGCTATCACCTTTTAATCCTTCAACTTCATTTTCCCAGTGTTCAATAACTCCTGTTGTAATCTCATAACCGTCTGCTCCTTTGATATTATCTTGTCCTCCAACGAATACAGGGTGTCCGTAAGTATCGATGAATCCCTCGTAGTTCCACTCCATAGGTATGAACAAGCTATAGAGTCCAGAAGCAGTTTGTCCGTTTCTATTTCTTTTTGTAACGTCTGAATCGTAGTAAAGTTTTTTAAAGTTGTCTCCACCTTTGTCTAAAGCATTTGATGTTGAGCCCATCATACATTTACCTACAACTCTTGATCCTAGTCTTAATGTAGTTTTTGTAACTCTCCAGTTGTTTAATATATTGTCAGGTCTTTCCCACTTACCACTTTCATCGTGAGCTAATAGCTTTAGCTTTTCACCGTCGTAAGAGTTATCACCTGTATTTTTCCAATCAATAGTCGTGTCAAGTCCTTCTAGTTCTGTAAGTTGCTCATTCGCTTCCAACTTTCTTCTAGTAAGTTTGGATGCCGGAACCCTATATGCCAACTCAGTTTTTGGCCTATCCATACCGTCTTGAATTGGTTTGAAGAAAAACGGATAATTAACGGATATTGGGACAACTTTATCTGTAAACATTTTTTTGGCATCGGCTCCAGACTTGGAAAGTATACCGAAT
>Ga0160423_10002123_pt1 | contig 16597 bp, 22 predicted proteins | sample CRUFie14St8metaG_FD_108191 | JGI IMG/M metagenome (GOLD analysis project Ga0160423, IMG submission 108191) | Marine microbial communities from the Costa Rica Dome - CRUD Field 142mm St8 metaG | ecosystem: Environmental > Aquatic > Marine > Oceanic > Photic zone | place: Costa Rica: the Eastern... | reverse complement strand
TTGTTCCTAATCATCGTCATTCGATTCCGAAATAAGTTTCTTTTTTCTTTTCAATCCTTTAAATTTTTCTCTATCTTTTTTTCCGAATAAAGCTTTAATTCTCTTTATAAGTTGCTTTATTAATGGCTTTATTAATTTTAATAAGATGGGTGTTGCAGCTGCCGAAGCCGTTGCTACGACTGCGATTGCAGCTGTAGTGCTTACTTGTGATGTATTTGGAAGTAATTTTTCAAGACTAGAGCTTGGTTCATACAAAATTACACAAATATTTCCTTGTAATTCATGACCTACAACTATCTCATCTCCACTACGTGTTAAATCCCCAACTCTCGGTTGATTAGGAGCTGGACATTCTTTCTCATTATTTTGCGGTATGTTATCTAATTTTGGATCAGGAGTTCCTAGTTCACTTTCATTATTTTTTTCTTCTTCTTTTTGTTCTTGTTTTTTTCTTGGGGCAGTTCGTACATTAGGAACTACAGCATCTTCAACATAAATTAATTCTTCTGGCTGGTAATCTATTGCTTCATAAGTAGGAGATCCAGCATCACATAAAACTACATTTCCTCTCTCATCCTCATCTACTAAATTTTTTGATTTCTTGTTTAAATCGTTAAATTTCACACATCCCGGCAAATCTATGATTGGATTCCCAATCTGTAAAGTCACTGGAGGACTCTGCGGTAATGATTGTACAGTTGAAAAATAATAATTATCAAGTTTAGGAATTACTACAGTATTAATTGAAATTTCTGGAATATCAGACAATTTTAGAAATTAGTTAAAGGGAGTTTAGGTACTACTGGACCAGTAACATCAGGTATAGGAAGAGAGTCTCCTAAAGAATCTCCTAGATTACCTGTAATTGATTCCATAGCTTTTTCTTTTATAGTGTTTATTATTGCATCTTTATTGATGTAAACAAACAAACCACTACCTACAACTGTTAAAGAAAGTACTCCTGAAGCAACAGCTATTGCATTAAAAATTTTCTGCATTTTTTTAGTATTTATTTAAATTTTACTAAATTGATACCATCACTGCAAGTTTTTTAAATAGTTGTTTAAACGTAACCCGACATATCAGTAGTCGGAGTAATTTCTGTGATTGTTGGAGTTGCGATTGGATCTATACTCTCTTCAGAGTAATCACCTCCCTCGTCAGTTTTAAAAATAGTATTTGCAGCTACTGATTGACCATAAAATTTTCTGTACTCAGCAACTTTAGCTGATAATTCTGAAGCTGTTACAGGCATTTCATTTTCTCCTGTATGTGGACTAAAACAAGCATAAGTTTTGTTTGTATCTGGTGTTAATATTTCTAAATCTGTTAATAATGTTGGACTAATTTGCCATCCTGTTTCATTTGATCCAGTTATAACTTTTACTCTCATCCAATCAGTAGGATTATTTTGCATACGGATAGACAATGCTGTTGCAGCGTCTTGAGCTTCACTTTCAGAACTGTATTGATTTAGTGCATATGTATATAAAATTGCCATTAAGTACCTCCAAGAACATAACCGTTATTTGTAAGAGTATACGTTTGTCCGTTATCATTTATCGCTTTTCCACCACTACCTCCAGTTTGTATACCAGAATAACTGTGATAGGTTTGATTACCTCCATTTTGTCCGAAACCACCTCCTCCAGCACCTGACAAATGAGTACCTTGTGCATTTTGTCCAGTGCTTGAAAAATAACCTCGACCTCCTGTAGAGTTTGTTCCACTCCCTCCATATGCTGTAAAACCAGTATTAGCAGCCATTCTTCCACCACCACCACCACTAGGGCCAGCATTAACATTTGATGACCAACCACCATTATCAACACCATTAGATCCGCCACCACTTCCTCCACCACTCCCACCATTTCCTCCCCATGCTGAGAAATGATCGGATCCCTTAAGACCTATAGCTCCTCCAGCGACGGCAGGCTGGTGAGGAGAGAAACCTGAAATATTGTTAGATAGACCCCAACCACCTTCACCACCGCCAGCACCACCGCCACCGCCAGCACAACCAGCAGATCCATTCATACCACTAGAACCAGCACCAGCACCACCGCCACCGCCACCGCCAAAAACATAAGCTCCTGAGTTAATAATTATAGTTACACCAGAAACACCACTATTTATTCTTACAGCATCACCACCAGATTGCGGAGCACTTATTGCACCATATCTTCCACTACAACCACCCCTGCCTCCACGACCCATAATTACGCCATCAACAGTAACTTCGCAAGGTATATCAATAATTAAAGCTGGGGTATTTATATTATTTGAGTAACAATAAAAGTTAGATGGTATTCTTAATTTTCCGCCTGATGAAATAAAATCTGAAGCTGTTGCTTGTTGTCTGTAATTTAAATTATTTATTGTACCTTGAGAGGTCATGTCAGTAGGCCCTGAAGATGCACCATAAAAATCAGCCAATTCAATTTCAGATCCAGAAGAAAATGAAATTAAACCAAGAACGTCAGAATCATTTAAAGAAACCTCTGTTCCAGAAGATTCTCCTAGTTCTACATGGATATCATTTAAAGATATTTGACCACTACTTTGTAATGCCATTTTTTAATACCTCCATTTCAACTTTTAAATCTTTAATTGCTTCAATCAATAATCCATGCAACTGGTCGTATTGAACTATCTTATATTTTCGACCCTCTTCACCTTGAAAAGGTAATTCTTTTTCAGTTATTGCTGATGGTAAAACAGTTTCTAACTCTTGTGCAATAATACCTGCTGATAATTTTCCGTCATGTTTGTATTTAAATGTATATCCGGATAATGAACAAACTTTATCTAATGCACCAGTAATAACTTTGATATCTGTTTTTAAAAGTCTATCTGAAATGGTTGTTGAATAGGCAGTGACGTTTCCATCTGCATGAAAATCACCATCAGCTTCAAATCTAAATTCGTTACTACTATTTATATACACATCCATCTGTGTATTATCAGTAAAAGTTATATAGTCGTTGCTATCTCTACCAATTTGACCTGTAGTATTAATATTACCAGTTCCAGTTATATTGTTACTTTGTAAATCAAGATCACCACCTAGCTGCGGAGTAGTATCTTCAACAACATTAAAAATTCCTGAAGCACCACCAGAAGAGGCTGCTGTGAGTCTTCCCTGTGCATCAACTGTAATACTTGCATTTGTATAACTACCAGCAGTAACTGACGTGTCTGCTAATTTAGCAGCAGTCACAGCATCATCAATAATTTTTGATGTCGTCACAGCATCATCAAGAATTTTTGATGTTGTTATTGTTCCATCAGATACAGATCCAATATTGACTAATTCACCTAATATCAAGCCCCAAAAATCTAATCCACTAGCTGGAGCTGTTGCAAAAACTATAGTGGCTGCATTAATTGTATAATCCGTTCCTGGATTTTGTAATACACCACCAACAGAAACTAAAATATTATTAACACTTTCTGGATTAACATCTTGGCCAGAAACTTGTATGCTGAAAGTTGTAGTACTTCCGTTAAAACTACCGCTTATATCATCAACCTCCCTATTCTGATTTAGGAAATTAGGTTCTGTTCCTATGTATGCCATCTAAATTTTCTATTACTTTATATATAGTTTAAAATGGCTAATTTTATACCGCTGTAAACGATAAATAAGCTCTACCTTTATTTATTTGGGAATTTTGATTAGCTCCTAAAGTTCCAGTTCCATATAATCCATTGTCAGTTACACTACTCCCACTACTGTGTACGAAAGACAAAGCACCGTACCTATTATCTGTTTCAGGACTTGCTCCATATACTGAGTATTGAGTTTCCGTGCCATGACTTTCACTTCCTTTAGTTTCACATCCTCCATAATAACCTCCACCACCTGGCTGATAGGAATTATTATTATGAGTTCTACCTCCACCGCCAAAGCCACCAAGACCATGATCTGTACCATTTTGTTCATTTCCTAAAGCACCATAAGCAAGTCCTACTGCATTAGGTGTTGCAGCACCACTAGAAGCATCTTTTGATGGGCCTACCCATCCACAACCTCCAGTGTTCTGTGCATTTCTTCCAGCACCACCCCCTTTTGCAACTAAGCTTGCATTAGAAAAATTATTTCTTACAGCCATAATTTGTCCGCTAGTATTACCTGTAGTTACAGACAAAGGTGGTGCAGCTACAGCTGCTTCGTTAAGACCTTGGGGAAATTGAGATGGTGAGTTAGCATAGTAACCAACGGATAAACTTCCACCCCCTGCTGCAATTATTAAAGGTACAAAACCATTTTCATAATCAGCATCACTTGAAAGTGAAGTACTATATTTCATTAAACAACTTGCTCCACCAGCACCTCCATCTGACCAGCCAGTGGTTCCTGTATTACTACCTGGTTTGCCAGCAAAAAACACAATTCTATCACCTACAGCTATAGAAAAAGTCGCAGTTATTGATCTACCTCTACCATTTCCCCAACCTGATGCACCTGCCACAGTTGCAGTCAATGAAGCAGCTTTTCCAGCCGTAAACGCATAGAATCCTTGATAAGATTGCTGTCCAATATTAGTAACAAATCCCGAATCATAAGTTTGCGTTGCCCACCAATTATTTTGAACTGTAGTAGTATCACCAAGTCTTGAATTGTCAGATGCGTTTAGTGTTAGATTGAATGGTGTCAATGCATCATCACCGACTCCAAAAAACATTTGTTGTATAGTCATTACTCTAAACCTGCCCCAGCACCATAAACAACAGTAGCTGAAACAAATAAAAAGGTTGCTATTCCTCTTGCTTTTAAGGTTAGTGAACTTTTAGTGCTTGTATCATTAGCAAGATATGTGGTTACTGCACTGCAAGTAATTGTTTGGTCAGATGCACTGTCATTAACGATTGTAATAGCATCACCAGCAGCAAATACACTTGCTGGAATTGTTACACCACCAGTTGTGATGCTTATGTGTTTTCCTGCATCAGTAGCGACAAGTGAATAAGCTGAAGTTTGAGAATTTTGAACAATTTTTCTTAAATCACCTTTTGAATCTTCAACTGATGTACCTGTAACTGATGTTGCAGAACACGCTCCAGTAACACTTACACCTGTTGATGTTGTTGTCAACTTTGCAGATCCACTATGATTAAGACTAACACTAGAATCTGATGCAACAGATACTGCATTATTGGAGTTAGATGGATGTTGTATTTCTTCGACTTTTACTGTTGACATATAATACTAATTAACTTGTGTTATATCTAGTTTAAAATATCTAATTTTATCAACTAGCTGACCATTTAATTACCACTACCTGGTACTGCAGGCCAAATAATTTTATCTATAACAGAAGAATCAGCAGCAAGTGATATTGCATCCGTTTGTGTTGGTAAATCTCTAAGTGCCTGACGATAAGTTTTCCAATCATCAGACAATGTAAGATCGCTACTAGCTCTCCAATCTGTTGCAGCCAATCTTGCATTTCTGTCTGCTCGTACCTCTACCCATTTTCTTGCAATAATTTCCGCATCTGTTGGAAGACTCGCATTGTATTCTGCAATTTCTGAGTCAGTCATTGGTGTTAAAACACCGTTTAAATACTTGTTCATTAGCTCTCCTTGTATCTAAATAGTAAAACTTCAGTGCCGACTTGCCAATCGCTATAACCACTGTTAAATAGTCTCACACCACTAATTCTATACAATGCCATGTTATTAGGATTTAAAGTAGCTCTAATATCAGCATAACGTATGCCATTAGTTGTACCTACATGATGCATAGGCCCTCTTAAGTAACCATAGTATCCTGTATAAATTTCAAAGGTGGCTGTTACATACTCATTTTCTCCCCCATATTGATAAAAATTTAATTTATCATCATTATTTTGAGTATAATGACCACCAGCATGTTCAATTGTGTAATTATACATACCAGCAGTTTGAGGACTGGAACCACCATTAGTAAAAAATCGTACATATAAATTTTGATAAGATGAACCACCCCATTGCGCTCTTTTAACTATTAATTTGTAAACACGCTCATAATCAAAACCTGTTAAATCAATAGCATTTGTAGTAGATGAAACGTAAGTTCTGCTTACAAATTCTAATGCACCACCTCCACCAGGCACTGTAATTGTTTTTGTAGAGCCAGTACCAGATGCAGTAACACCAGCACCAACAAAATCTAGAGTAGTTGCAGCTGTAGATAACGCACTACCTTCATCTTGTACATTGATACCACTAATACCACCGCTAGGTAAACCAGTTAATGCTGATCCATCACCTGAAAAAGCAGTTGCTGTACATGTACCAGTAATATCAACCCCAGTAGCTGTTGTATCCAACTTCGCTGAGGCCGAATGCTTTAGAGTGACAGATGAATCAGCATTAAGTGCTATTGCATCATCAGTGCTTTGCCTAGATTGTATATCGTCTACCTTTATTGTTGACATACCCTAAAAATATTTTTTTATGATACTTATAGTTTAAAATGACTAATTTTATAAATCTGAAAACAACAAATAATTTTACTTTTTATCTGTTTTTGCAACTAATATCATGTAAATTGAATTTTGACATATGAAACAGTTCCATTACCAGCCTGATTAGTGATGAGAGATATTCCAGATTTTATATATGAGCCTCCGGCTTGAATACGTTGAACTCCATTTGCATATCTGTAAGTATCTGGGTACATGTAAGATCCATTGTTTTCATTACCACCCTGAAATCCACCAGAACCAGAATTATGACTGTTATTAACAGACTGACCTCCACCTCCTCCAAATCCTCCTGATCCGGCCATACCAGGATCACCAATTGGACCCTGACTTAGGCTACTCGGAGAAGACCAAGAACTATGCTTATATCCTCTTCCACCTAATCCACCTCTGACAAAACAGTCAGCATCATATATAAAAGATGTTGAATCTGCTTTTTCATTATATACATGAATAGCGTTACCACTACCATCGTGCTGACATGCACTTCTTAAAAATCCGGCCCCACCACTTGGCCCTCCACCTCCATCGCCAACACCATGGTACTGATTAATATTTCTGCCACTACCATTATTTTGAGCAGTTTCTGCGTCACTACCAGAGGGATGATTTCCTGGTGCAGGGGCATCTTGATATCGTCCTGCTCCACCACAAACTGCTATTGCATCAGAACTATTACGAGCTAATAAGTCAACATCTACATCAGTTTCACTTCTATTACCCATAACAAGAAAAGTCCCACCATTACCACCAAAAGAAGTATTTCCGTCTGGATTTTGATTACATCCTTGACCAGGAAGTATAAAAAGTCTATCACCTGCTGATAAATTATATTCAAATTTTAAGTGTCTCCCTTTTCCATTGGGCGACGCAAAATGTTTACGACTCTCCATTTCAAAAGTATAAGATCTTGTCTCTGGTGCAACCCATACTTGTATTCCTGTTGATGTGGTGGTGAAATTAACATCATCATTAACCCAACTACCCCATCCTTGACCTTGATAATAATTTCTTAAATTTGTTTTAGTAGGTCCACGAAAACCTGTTAAAGCATTTCCAGAAGCATCATAAGGTCCAAATGTTAATCCAGTGCCATTTGAGAGTTTAGGTTCATTGTATCCAGCAAAACTTTCACCACCAGCATTTTTAAGTGAGCCGGCTCCACCACCAAAGCCTGTCATTGACAGAGGTTTGTTATATGTCCAAAAATCTTGCTTCATCAATTATGATGTTTTACTTTGATTTCCAATAACAGTGAATGTAGCTGATGCTGTTTTAATAATTGTATAAGCGTAAATATCAAGACCACTTGAACCACCATCTGAAGGAGCAGATCCACCAACCCAATTTTCTGTTACCGAAGCACCATCAATAGTTAACTGTGCAGAATAACCAGCAGCAGCAGCAGTTGTAATAATAGTTACTGATATAGCTTCTCCAACATTCATACTAGAATCTAGAGAAGTAGAGCTACTAAATCTAATATTTGGTGTGGATGAAGTTGTTTCTTGAGTTGTAAAATAATGAATCATGCCATTTTCTAACTCGATATTTGTATTATCACTTAACTTGCCAGCAGTTATTTTTACACCTTCTCTTAATAAACCAGAAAGATTAACTGATCCTGTTAATGTACTTGGCAATGTTGTATCACCAAACTCTAACTGTCCTACTGCTGTGGCTCCAGAGCCTGTAATACTTTTAACTTTTAAAATCTTATCTGCTGCAATTTGATTGTCAGGCAGAATCATTGTATAGCTTTGACCAGTACTGTGAGGAGGAGATTTAAGTTTTACACCATGACTTTGTGCAGAACAATTTAACTGCAATATCGCATCATCACCACCAGCACCTTTTACTTCTAATACACCAGTACCGTTAGGAATAACTCTTACATTCCCATTCGTGGTATCAGTTTGGATTTCATCAACAATAACTTTTGACATGATTTTTAAATAAAAAAGAAGTTAAACAAACGTCATGGTAGAGTTTGCACTCACTGTAAGAACAGCACCAGAAGCAATAGTCATGGGACTAGCTGCTACATAGTTAAAGTTTTGTTGTGTTGTAAAGCTGGCATCCATTTGGTTTTCAGCTTCAACAAACAATTTTTCATTACCTGGACCTACTGTACCTCCCGGTAACCCTGTCAAGGCCGATCCATCTCCTGCAAAAGCATTTGCAGTAACAGTACCTGTTATATTTAATGCACTACTATTCATCCCAGTGCTATCAAAACTTGCAACCTCAGTGCCGTCTGAAACAACTCCAATAGTACCGGATGCTTTTCTATATAGTCCTGTATCTGTATCGGAAGAAAAAGTTATAGAGGGAAGATTACTCGAACCTGTAGGAAATGTTCCTCCAGCATTTATATAGTCAGCTGTTGCATATATTATTCCAAAAAATGCTTGCCCATTTGTTGGAGCTGAACTAAAAACTATATTATTTCCTACAATATTAAATCCTGCAGTTCCAGTAGGATCAGGTTCCTGAATAACACCATTTACAGATATTAAAACTTGTTGGGGTGATTTTGGAAAAGGTGCAGGAGAAACTCCTGAAACTTGTAAAGGGAAACTCGTAGTGCTTCCGTCAAAACTACTGCTTACATCATCAATTAATCTGTAATCATCAGCAGAACGAATATTATTTCCAATATATGGCATAGCAGATTAATCCAGAATTCTTCTTAATTTCTTTAATCATTTTAAGCTTAGTAAATATGGGGACTTTCTAACTATTAGGTCCTAATGTAGATGGCTGAGTAGGCCAAACTACATCATCAATTACGGTATATGTTTGAGGTATATCTCTAAGATTTTGTCGGTAGGCAGACCACTGAGCCTGATCAACAGAACAACCTGGAGTGACGGTCCAGTCTGTAGATTTTAAAATATAATCTCGTTTTTTTCTAATATTCTCCCAAGTAGAATCATCTAGTTCTAAAACTCTTTCACCATAAACTATAATTTCTATAGCCTCAACTTTCGCTCTAAGACTTTCGAAATTATTTGATAAAGTTACAAGATCATTATTAACTGATAATGCCATTTTAAGTCTGTTCTAAATAACTTATAGCCACATCAAGAGTGCTTGCAGTATCAGTTCTTACTCTCAAAACATCATTAGATTCCATAATAACTTTTGATCCACTAATTAATTCAAGAGAAGATCCAGCTGGGACTGGGGCATTTCTTAAAAGAAATACATCATCTCCTGTATTAGTAACTAAAAAAACATCAACATCCGCACTAGATGCAGTTTTATTGGAAACTAATATACTCAAAAGAACTAATGTTGCAGAGCTACCGGCTGTTAAAACATTTGCATTAGTGCTGCTATGTGCATCAGTTACACAACTTGATTTCGTATCGACTTTGAAGGTGTTTGCCATATTATCCTAAAGCAATAATTAGTGCTAAGTTTTCCTCAGAGTTTACATTACCAGTAATTGATAATTGTCCATTTATTTGGACATTACCTGTAAAGGTCGCAGCTCCATTAGAATCTATTGTAAGACGACTTGACCCACCAGTAACTAAAGCTAACTCGTCAGAAGCTGGACTTATTATTCCTGTATCAAAATCTCCAGCAAATTTTAAAGCACAATTAGTAGTAGAACCTCTTACTAATTCAGAATTAGAAGCATCTTGTCTTAATAAAGGAAATCCACCTGATGTTACTGCATCATGTACTACAAGAGTTTTTATAGAAGTATCTACAGTTACTTCTCCATCAGCACCTCTAAAGTTGTTGTGCTGAGCTGTTGTTCCTCTTCTAAATTGAACTTGAGTTGCCATAATACTATCCTAACGCTACTGCTATTGCGGTAGCAAAACTCTCCGTACTTATTGTCCCATCACTGTCAGGGACAGTCATGGTTCTTGTTGTACTACCTGTAATTCCAGAACATTCAAAAGCTAATTTTTTGCTAGAATCTCCATTATCAGTAACTCTGAAAACATCATCCGCAAACTCAGTTGATCCACCTCCAACTAAAGCAATTGTTCCATCCTGATCAGGTATTGTTAGTGTTCTTGTTGTACTACCTGTAATTCCAGAGCAATCAAGTGCAACTATTTTTGTATTGTCACTGTTATTTCTAACTCTAAATCCACTGTCATTTGTTACTACAGCAGTTGAAGTAATTGAAGCTAATCCAGTAAATGTAGTTTGACTAGATCCTAATGCAACAGAAGAACTTCCTATAGTTATTGTGCTGTTTGCAAGATTACTATTAGCAATTGAAGAGGCAGTTGTTAATACAGTACCTGTTTCAGCAGGTAATGTTATTGTCACATCAGCTGTGGAAGCTGGTCCTACTAATGTTGCTGAATTAGTTCCATTATCTGTATCTTCTTTAAAAATTATGCTGCCTGCAGAAGTAGAAGATCCAGTCAAAGTTGGAGCAGTAAGGCTTTTGTTTGTTAGAGTTTCAGAACCAGCTAATGTAGCAAATGAACCGTCAGTCAATGCAGTATTAAATTCTGCAGTAGTTCCAGATATTGTGTTAGAGCCAAGAGCTAATGTTTTATTTGTTAATGTGACAGAGTTTGTCAAAGTGACTGGATAGACAATATCACTAGTCAATGCAACGGTTCCAGTTGTGTTAGGAAGAGTAATTGTTTTATCTCCACCTGATGCATCAGCAGCTGTTAATATTATCTCGTCAGTATCAGCACTTGACCCTTCAAAAGTTATATTTCCCCCAGCTATAGATATAGCGTTTGCTGCGTCTGCTACCCCAGAAACTAGAGTTGTTGCAGTCAAAGTGGTGGAAGTAAGAGCAGATAAACCTGCAATCGTTGTTGCAGTAGCCCCTAAATTAATAGAAGTACTTCCAACTGTCAAAGATGAATTTGCTAATTGGGAATTTGGTATAGCGGATGTCCCAATCTCACCACCAGAAAAAGTTAATCCTGAACCAGATGCCACACTTATATGTGCTCTTACTTCAGATGCAGAAGGTCCTGTATATGTAATTACTCCAGTTGAACTGTTATATGAAAGACTACCATCACCCCCAGAATCAGTTACAGATACGGCAGCTCTTGATCTTGCATCAGTGTAATAAAGATTAGTATTTTCAGTTAAATCTGCAGTTGTATTACCAGCAAAATCTAATTTATCAGAAGATGAATCTAACTCCTCAAAAAGCCCTGAAACAAGTACTAATGATTTTCTAGTTGCCATCTTATATCTAGATTAGATTCTTGTTCAAAAGAACTTATTTATATTTATTTTAATCCCACTAAATTGTTAACTTAACTCAACAGGTGGTTCTGTCTTTACTATTAATGAAGCAGTAGTAGCAGCTTGTCCTACTCTTGTAACAAAATGTCCTGAGTTTACTGGAGGATTTTTTGTTATTGATCCTGCAGAACTAGCTGATAAAAAATATTTTTTACCAGACTCTAATCCTGTTATTGGAGTAACACCTTCTACAATACAGCGGACTAGATTACCTGCAGACGTAGTTGTTTCCACAAAACCAACTACTCTTGCTTTATCTTGGGTATCATTTGCTATTGCTTTTCCTAATTTTCCATCACTAGCTCTTGAAAAAACAGCATCACCTTGAACTACATTTTCAAAAGCCTCAGCTTCAAATCCGTTTACTTTATTAGTAATTTGTCCTGGGTAATTTGTTTTTAAATCTATTAATGCTTCAGTAAAACCTTGAGCATTGGGGGGATAAGGTTGATAAGACATTAACTTAATTTAACTGGAGGTTCAATTTGAATAGACAATAGAGTTGTACTTGCAGCTTCACCTATTCTCACTACTGCTTGACCTGCAGATGAAGGAGGAGTTACAGTTATTGCTCCAGCTGTTGTAGGAGATAAAAAGAATAAATCCCCTGCGTTTAAACCTGAAATCTCTTTTAGACCGGCTACGACAACTTGTATAGTTTCATTTGCTAAACCAGAAAGATTTGCAAATCCAATTACAGATGCATTTTCTACACTTCCGTCTGCAGCACTAGCTTTTCCTACTTGACCATCGCTTGTTCTCATATATAAAGCATCACCTTCGGACACATCCTCAAAAGCAATAGCATTAAAAGTAACTTTGGCAGGAGCAAATGTTGTAAATCCTTCTTTCAAATCAATAACTGCATCCACTAATCCTCTATAATTAGGATCGTATGGTTCACGAGTCATATTCACACTATTAGCTACCATCAAATCTCTTAATACAGAGATAGCTCCTTGTATATTTGGTTCGTATCCTGTTGCCATGTTAATTATATATAATTATCTATTTTAAACTGTGCCTACCATTATAATAAAAGTATGGAACCGCAAGTCATAGCTGCTATTATTTCAGGAAGTGTTGGAGCCTTTGCTGGTATATCAAGGGCTTTGGGAAATTTTAATAAAAAATTAGATAGAAAATTTGATAAGATTCAACGAGAAGTGGATGATTTAAAAAATAGTGTAATTCACGATTATGTCTTAAAAGAAGATTTTTTAAGAGAAATGCAAGGTGTACATACTAAATTAGATAGAATTTTAGATCATTTATTAAATCACACTAATTAAACATTCACCCAAGCAGAACTAGAAGCTAGATATATTTTTAGTACTCCACTACCACCACCAGATGTATCCCAATGTAATTGTCCATCAACTGGATTAGCAGGTTGTCCAGAAGATACTGATGCCACTGCTTTTACAGATTGAAATGTTGTCCCATCAAAAATTTTAAAAATATGAGTGCTTGCTGTATCTAGCCAAGTTTCACCCTTGCTTGATGATGTAAATCCAGTTGCAGAACTATTTGGTGCAGTATTACCAATATGCACAGGACCTACTTTTATTAATCCTGTACTTGGTGAGGCTGTATTATCAGCGAAAAATAATCCGGGGCTTACATCATTATTATTTAAAGCTAACTCACCAGTTCCTAATCTTGTGGGAAAAGGTCTGTCATGAGCTGTGCTAGATCTTCTTGTTTGAATTTGTACTGCCATAGTTAGCTCTCTACATTTATATATAATCCTGCATCTACTACTGTATCCTGATTAGTATCTGGATTGTAAGTGCTTGCATCAAGATTACTTGTGTTCACAGCAGAATCAACAAGCTCACCATTTATATAATCTCCTGAATTAATTAATCCTGATTCAAAAATATCAGTAAATTCAATTAGAGGTTTGTTTATAATTCCAAACTTTATATCATCTAGAACTGTTGGAGATTTATTAAATAATTTATTTACCATTGCAATCATTCTATTTGTTGTATTTAAAGATTTTCCAGATCTATCTAATCCACCTTTTGCATCTCTTTTCAAACTATCTGTCAATGTCATGGCTACAACAGATGGATCGAAATTAGCTACTTTTTGTTTATTGTTAAAGTTACCAATAATTTCTTTGTTTCCTTCCCATTTTGTTGAACGATTATATAGAGCAAATATCTCTGCAGATTCTTTAAGTTTTTCTTGTTCTTTTCTCCAATTTCTTTCCCACGCTTCAAGACCTTTGCCTACAGGTTTATCACTCGGTTCTAATAACCATGCTCCTACATATTCATGTTTTTTTAAATTTTCAACAGTTACATAACCACTTGTTGTTTCATCAAATGGATAAATAACAACAAAACTATTTGGATCAGGTACATCTGTTATTGTGTATTCTCCAGAAATAGCATTTCCGCTTGTAAAATTTAACTGAATTTTATCGTTTTTATTTAAATTATGATTTTCAAAATTAACAGTTATATTTACTCCTGATTGAGAATACTTTGCTGCTAATTTCAATGGCTCATTACCTTCATCATGAACTAAAGACCACATAGCTGCATAAATATGCTTACACCAACGAAGCTGATAATATTGTAAATTTTGAAAAGAATTTTCTTTTTCATCTTCATATTCTGGTAATTCGTAAAAATTATTTATAGTTACATAACCTAAATCTCTAAAAGTACCGGGTATATCTCTTTCATTACTCAAAGTTCCATCTGGTTGTAGAACATTTCCGGGTTTTGTATCTCTTATAGGAGTAACAGGAAATCTTGAATTATTTGATCTTTTAAATAAATCATAACTGTCTCTTCTAGAAAAATCCTGACACGAACAGTTCCATCTTAATTCTGTTGTTAAAAATCTACCTACTGCAAAACCTCTATGAGCTGGTACTGTTGTTTTAGCAATTGTATCTACAGTTCTTGCTCCATAACTATCTTTCTTTTGAAAAATAATTTCATTAGTATTTGCATCAGACCCTGTAACTGTATATCCTACATAATCGTCATATCTAAATCCTTTTAGTAATCTACTTAGAGTAAGATTTCCTGAAGTGGTTCCGCTTGTTATTGTAGTAACTTTAAACTCAGTACTTGATGTAACTTCTATTGTATATCTTCCAGAAGAAACATTACCAGTACTAACATCTAAAAACACTTTATTACCTGTTGATAATCCATGTACTGAACTACAAGTAATAATTACCTCAGAACCTGACCTTGTATATGTAGAAGAAATTCCGGGATCTTTTTCAATTATTCGATCTGCCATTCTTTCACCAGCTAGAAAAGCTACCTCTGTAGGTAAAGTTCTCAATTGAACTCTCACAAATCTCCATCTTGTGTCATTAAATGCTGTTGAATTGTGATAAGTAACATCACCCGAAGTTGTTAGAGAATTAGTCGCTGTAACAGTAAATGTATTCTGTGTTTTACTTACAATTTGTAAAGTCTCATCTATTGCATTTCCAGTAGAAATATCTAAGAAAACATCGTCACCAGGAAATAATCCATGATCTGTTTTAGTTACAGTTAAAGTTGTTCCACTTTGTTGATAAGTTGCATCTACCGAAGGTGCTAAATATCTTACAGCAAGTATTGGTAATCCAAAATCATAAAAACTAAATCCATCTGTATCTCTCATTCCACAAACATGTTCACCTAACTCTTTATTTTTTGAGGGAAAAGTAAATATTCTTGCAGGAATAAAAACTCCGGGAAACTGTTGAAATGTAAAAAATAATCTGTAATCTCCTCTTTTATCTCTTTCTTTAGAAGTAGATCCTAATATTGTTTGCATCATTACGTATAGTTCATATCCTCTTCTCCATCTAGTCCACAAAGAATCTTGATTATAAAACTTTACTTCGCTCTCTAATTCATAACCATCAGACCCTCTTGGATAAATACTTGGATCTTTTGGTTTATTATCAAAATTTTTAAATTTTTTATTAAAATCGAAATTTGACGATTTACCAAAATCTCTTATTTCGAATGCCATTATGTTTAATAGAAACCGCCCTGTACATTGCAATAAAATCCATTTGTTAAAGCAGTAGCTCCACTCGCAGCTACATATAAAGCTTGTCCTCTCTTTAACATTAAACCTCTTTGTTTTGGAGCTATTTCATTATTACCTGATCCAAAATTAGATCCAGCTTGAACAGTAGGATGATTTATAAGAGGCAGTATCTCATTTAAAGTTAAACTGTAATATTGCTGACTAGAATCTATACTTGCTACAAATAAAGGGAAAAATTGATTTACGTTTGTTACTGTTCCAGTACTTACAAGATAAAAACAAAAATCAGTAGGCAAAGATGCATTCACATTACCTGTAATTGGTCCACTTAACGAAGGAATATCAACATCAAATGTTGTAGAAGTAAAGTTAGTTGTGTCTTTTACCTCAAAAGTATCATCTTTTGGAACGGTTCCTGAACTATATGTCGAAAAATCTAAAAATACATTTTGTCCTATTTCTAAATTATGTCCATTAGCTATTGTCACTGTGCAAGTAGTACTATTAGCAGAGTATGTACCTGCTGTCACTGCTGAAGCATCTATAGCCTGAAGACTTCTTTTTGTATATCTAAAAAATATTTCATCTATATACGCTCCACTAATTGCAGTATCTGTCAATCCTGAATCAACATCAAATACTTTTGTAGCTCCACCAACTGATGTAGGTATCAAACTTGTTAGAAAAGATTGACCCGAAGAAACCGTGCATAATGTGGAAGCGGTTGCTGGGCGATCCACCATTAAAGGTTGTTTGTTTGAACTACTACTTGACACTTTTACTTTTTAAGAAACTTACTTTAATTATATAGGAAGGTTTTTTTCCTATTTTTCTTCTTTTTTCCC
>Ga0160423_10002122_pt1 | contig 16601 bp, 4 predicted proteins | sample CRUFie14St8metaG_FD_108191 | JGI IMG/M metagenome (GOLD analysis project Ga0160423, IMG submission 108191) | Marine microbial communities from the Costa Rica Dome - CRUD Field 142mm St8 metaG | ecosystem: Environmental > Aquatic > Marine > Oceanic > Photic zone | place: Costa Rica: the Eastern... | reverse complement strand
GGGGGGGGGGGGGGGAAAAACCGCCCCCGGGGGGGGGGGGGGAGAGAGAGGAGGGGCACAGAGGGCTCGTTGGCGAACAGACAACAAAAAAAAAAAAAAAAAAAAAAAAGAGAGCTCACGGGCATCCTCAGGAGGCTGAGGTGTGTCCCCGACCCCGACGAGAGAGGAGGGAGAGGTAGAAGTGGGGGTGTGAAGCTGAGGTGGTTGAGGAACCATGGCGCCTCTGCCGCCGAACTGGATGTCGCAGTCTCAGGACGACACGCAGCGGACGGAGGACTTCATGGAGAGAAACCGAAGGAGGCCGAGCAAACTTTCACTCAAGAAGAAAAACCGAGAGAAGGAGAACTTGGAGCCGAACGCCAAGCGGAACAAAATGGCGGAGGCTGAGGAGCGGGAGGGTTCTGATTTGGATTTGGATGACGTGTCAGCGTCCGAGGAGCTTGAAGAGGAGTCCGCGAGCGAGGAGTCCTTCGACGCAGAGGAGGAAGAGGACGAAAGCGACGACGACGACGACGACGACGACGAGGGGAGTGTGAGCGGGTCCGAGGAGGAGTCCCAGGAGCGCCTTTCGTACGGCCAGCGCAGGAAGGAGAGGGCGAGGCACAGCAGCCAGACGCACTCTTCGGTGTCACCCGGCGCACCGAAACCGGCCCCGAGGCGCAAGGCCAAAGCGCCAAAGCCCGCCACCGCTGCCAAGGAGGGCGGGGAGCAGAAGGAGAACATCGTGTGGGGCAGCTTTCGCTCCAAGTCAACCTCGAGCGCCATGAGTGGCGAGGCGTCCAAGGTGGTGGGCCGGCCGAAGCAGCCCCCGATCCCAACCGCGAGCGACCTCGCCGCGGCCTCCTCCGGGGAGAAGGGCGAGGAGGGCCCTTCTAGCGCGGAGAGGGAGAACACAAAGACCAGCACCAGCTTTGAGGAGGACGACCCGAACGAGGACGTCTGCGGGGAGTGCGGCCTGGAAAACGGCGAGCTCGTGTGCTGCGACAGGTGCCCCAAGGCCTACCACGCCAGCTGCATCGGCCTCGAGGAAATCCCAGAGGGCGAGTGGCTCTGCCCCAAGTGCGTGGGCAAGGGCAAGGGAGGGAAGATGGCCGCCCCAGTGGTGGAGGAGAGCGACAGCGAGGGCGCCGAGCAGGAAGAGGAGGAAGAGGAGGAAGAGGAGTACAAGGCGGACGAGGACGAGGACGAGGACGAGGAGCCTGTTCTGACGCAAGAGCAGCTGTCGGAGCAGCGTGCGGCGAACGTTGCCGCCCTGGCGGGCAACATGGAGATCCGAGTGGTGAGGAGGCCGCTCATGCCGTCCATCCTGACCGTGAAGGGCGCGGAGGCCGTGCTCAGGGCCCCCTTCAAGTCCCCGTGCGGGGCCAACCACTCCAACGACCTCAAGCGCAGGCTCTTCATGCGCAAGAGGTTTGTGCCTTGGGGCAGCAAGGGGCTGCCCCCGCTGCCCACGTCGAGCCAGGATACCGGCGAGTCAGAGGAGGAGGGTGGTGAGCCGCTGGTGCTGTGGCAGTCCAAGGCGCCTAGGGAGATGAGCGAGAGTGACGAGGGTGACGCAGACTTTGTTCCCGCGGAGACTGTGGAGGTGGCCAAGATGCTGACCAAGTGGCTCAGGCCCCACCAGAGGGAGGGAGTGCAGTTCATGTTCGAGTGCGTGTGCGGCCTCAAGGACTTTGAGGGCAACGGCTGCATCCTCGCCGATGACATGGGCCTGGGGAAGACCCTCCAGGGCCTGACCCTGCTGTGGACGCTCCTCAAACAGGGCTCAGAGGTGAGGCCCGAGGGTTGGAACAAAAAACACACGAGCTTCTTTCTAACCGATTCTCTCTCTCTCTCTCATTCTTCAGGAGCTGGGCGGGAAGCCCGTCGTGAAGAGGGCCGTCATCGTGTGCCCCACATCGCTGGTGGGCAACTGGGACTCCGAGTGCGACAAGTGGCTCAAGGGAAAGGTCAGGGTGTGTGCTCTGGCCGAGTCCAAAGCCGACGACGTCATCATGCAGATCGACCAGTTCCTCTCCCCCAGGAGGCCGTACGACGTCCTCATCGTGTCGTACGAGACCTTCAGGAAACACACCAAGAAGTTCCATAAGGAGGGCAGCCTCGACCTGCTGATCTGCGACGAAGCCCACCGCCTGAAGAATGACGCCACCCTGACCAACCAGGCCCTCGGCGAGCTACCTTGCAAGCGCCGCGTTCTGCTATCCGGAACCCCGATGCAGAACCACCTGGACGAGTTCTACGCCATCGTCAACTTCACGAATCCGGGCGTGCTGGGCACCCCGGCGCACTTCCGCAGGCACTTTGAGATGCCGGTGCTGGCCGGGAGGGAGCCGGACGCCACCGAGAAGCAGATCGAAAGGAGCAACGAGAGGTCGCTGGAGCTCAGCACGATCGTCAACGAGTTCATCCTGCGCAGGACGAACTCGTTGCTGTCAAAGCACCTGCCCCCCAAGACGGTGGAGATCGTGTGCTGCCGCATGACCAAGCTCCAGGCGCAGCTCTACGAGCACTTTTTGGAGTCAAAGGCCGCCAAGGAGATGATCGCCAAGGACTCGGGGAAGAAGAAGAGCCCCGTCGCTGCCAAGGTCCTGGGCGCCATCACCGCGCTCAAGAAGCTCTGCAACCACCCCAAGCTGATCTACGACGTTGTGCACAGCACCGTCTCGGACGCCGCCGCGGACGGCTTTGCGGACTGTGGCCAGTTCTTTCCCCCCGGCCTCTTCGACAACGGAAGGATCGGCAGGGGAGGAATGGCGGCCGGGTGGGAGCAGTGCTCCGGCAAGATGGCCGTCCTGGCCCGCCTGCTGGCCCACCTCAGGCCAACCGGAGACAGGATCGTCTTGGTTTCTAACTACACCCAAACGCTGGATCTCTTTGTGCAGCTCTGCAGGGAGAAGAACTACCCTTACGTCAGGCTGGACGGCACGCTCGCGGTGAAGAAGCGGATGAACCTCGTGAATGAGTTCAACGACCCTAACAGGGACCAGTTCGTGTTCTTGCTCAGCAGCAAGGCCGGCGGCTGTGGCCTGAATTTGGTGGGCGCGAACAGGCTGATCCTCTTCGACCCGGACTGGAACCCGGCCACCGACAAGCAGGCCGCCGCGAGGGTGTGGAGGGACGGCCAGAAGAAGAACGTCTTCGAGTACAGGTTCCTGGCCACGGGGACGATCGAGGAGAAGGTCTTCCAGAGGCAGCTCAGCAAGGAGGGACTGCAGGGCCTGGTCAGCAAGGACGGCAAGGCCAAGAGCGCGACCACCAGCAGGGACGAGCTCAGGAAGCTCTTCAGGTACCGCGGAGACTGCGCGAGCGACACGTACGACAACTGCCAGGCGAGGGAGCGGGAGGACGCCCACGTTCAGGTGGGAGAGCCCGCGGAGGGAGATTTGAAGAGCTGGGCTCACCACTTTGGGGGGCAGGGGGGCGAGGGCCTGTCCAACTTGCCAGACGAGGTGATGCGCAGAAGCGCGGGAGACGACGTGAGCTTCGTGTTCAGCGTCAACGTCAAGGGGCGGGACTTCAGCAAGGACCCTTGAACGAAGCAAGCGTCGTATACCCTTTTTTTCATACACATACACTTTGGTACCTCCTCGTCTCGGTCTCGTTCGTATCTTCTATCTATATTTATATGTGTGTGTTCGTTTATATATATATATATATATATATATATCATTTCATTAGGCGTGGTGGTGCCACCTTCTTTTCCTGGCTCTCATCACAACCTCCTCCAGCACGTCCCTATGTACAAAACCAACTGCGTGGCTAACGCACATAAACAAAGTACACACAGAGTCCGTTATCATAGTACTGGCCAGAAGGTCTTTATTTATATTGATAGCAAACTTGTGTGCCCGACCTCGCACCTCCGTTGCGAAGGCACCCGCCAATGGATTGTGATGATTCGTGCTCAGCAACCTGCGTAAAGCGACGTTGTAAGCAAGTTTACAACGTGAATACAACGGTCGTCGTCCTCGTCCTCGTCAGTGTGGGTTCTGTAATAATAATCCAAATTCGAAACACGAGAATCGAGAAACTGAGGTGGTTTGTGGTCGGTGGGTGGGTTTCACGTACTTGAGCTTCTCGTCGAGCGAGGCGGCGAGCTCGAGCTGGGACCGGAGCGACCTGAAGTCCTCCCGGAACGCAAAATCGGTCACCATCGTCGAGGTCTTTTCTTTTCCTGAGCTCACGTGGACCCGGACCCGATTTTGGATATTTTTTTTTCTTGAAAATCAAAATCCAAATCCAAATTGTGAAGGGGCTGGGAGCGCTGAGAAAATCGAGCGAAGCGGAGCGCGCAGCAGGAGCACAATGGTGGTTGAGGTCGGGGCGGGAGGCCGGGTTCATGGAGGACAACTCCATGGAGGAGGCGCTAGGATCGAGATACGACGAAAGCGCAAGGGGGTCAAAGCGGCGGCGACCCTGCGGGGGGCTCGGATCCGGTCCGGGAGGACGGTGAGCGTCTCCAGGTTTGCAGCAGGCAGGCCAGGCAGTGGACTGGGGAGGGCGACCCACGTCGGGACGGGGTTGTCATCAAGGAGGTCACCTTCCGTCCTTCCATGGCGTCGGCGGCGGCCAGGACCACCACGCCTAGGTGACCAAACGCGGAGCGCTGGGAACTCTGGCGAGACGGCTAGCACGACCACAGAGGAGGTCTTGGGGGAGCTGGGTCCGGAGTGGGACTTGGAGACGAGGCCGGGGCTGCTCACCCGCCTGGTGGTCGCCCTTTGCCTCGTCGTCGCGGCCTTCTCCGGCGGAACCTTGCTGCTCAGGATCTTGGCATCCATCTTCGCCATCATGCTGGCCTGCGTACGATATGTTTTCATCTCAGTCGTGTTGCTCTTCGTGCTCTCGCTGCTATGGGCGTAGAAGACCTGGCACTCCTGGCTGGCGCTCCTTTTCCTTTCCTTGAGAACAGAAACCAAGGGAAAGAACAAAAGACACGAAACAAAACAACGGTTGTTGTTTTTTTGGTTTTCCTAAAACGTAGTGTTACATAGTTTGTATTGGTTATGTCGCGTTGAGCACTCAACGCGGTTGTGAAGTCCCTCATCACTTGCTGCTCTTCAAGTAATACACCCAAGTGGAAGGCGTCTCCGCGCAGCCCACGATGAGCTTTCCGGTCCCGGGGTGACCCTCCGTCTTCTTGTAACCGATCTTCACCTGTACGGCCTTCTTTGCCGCGATCGTTTCCTCCGGCTTGACCGTGAACGACGGGTTGTCCACCGAAAAGGTGAACTTGGTCTCCTGGGCCAGCACATTCTTGAAGCTCAAGGAGCCAGAATCCCCGGACAGCAAGATCGGGCCTTGGGGCTTGGGCGGCACGCACCTTCCCACGACGGGGCACACGTACTCCCCGCCCACCGGCGAGGTCACCACCAGAGTGTCCCTGAAGGTCTCTCCAATCTGAGTCGGCTCGAACGTTACCTCGACCTCGGCCTGGTTCCCCTCCTGACCCGCCGGGTGGGCGGTGACGCTGGCGTCGCACAAGAAGCCGTTCTGGCCCGACCCGGAGAAGGAACACTTGTAGTCGGCCTTCTCTGAGGCGTAGTGCTGGAACCTGAAGCTCTGGGTCTCTTTGCCGCCGAGTGGGACGACAAAGGTCATCCTGCCCTCCGCGCCCGCGGGAACACCCTTGAGCCTGAGGAGGTAGGGGTAGGACCCCAGCTGCTCGGAGGTGATGCTGAGCTTGGCCTCCGACTCAACCGGCAGGATCGGCCTGAAGGCGACGTCCACGTGGGCCATGCCCCTTGCCTTCGCCACGACCTCTTCCGAGCACATCACCTGATGGTCCTCGCAGGAAACAGAGAACACGACGTCCTCGTCCAGCGGGTTTTGGATCAGAATCCTGTCCTCAGCCCTCTGCCGCACGGGGCACTCCAGCACGAGGGTTCCCTGGTCCTCCGGCGACGTGGCGGTGACCTCAACTTCGTAGAACAGATACTCCTTCGTTTCCGGGTTGGTGAACGTCACCTTGGCCCTCGTCTGGCCCTCACGGTACGAGTGGAAGGCAAGCTTGTAGTCCCTGGTGGCCAGCCCCGCCACGTCGATGAACTCGGCGCCGGTCAGCTTGGCCTGGGGGTCGTCGCTGTGCTCGACCTCCACGGCGCAGTGGAACCTCTGGGGCCTGTTGAGCCAGTTGGAAACGTCCAGCATTTCCACGTGCCTCGCCTTGGCCGTGGCGGTGATCTTCACCGTGCCCGAGGACACTGGGGCAGCGGCCTCTCCCGCAACCTGGTAGAGCATGCCAGAGCCGTTGGGCAGCGGGAAGAAGATCGTGGACTCGTGCTTGGCGCCCTCCTTGGTCATGAGGAAGGGCTTGTACGTGACGGGGTACTCGGCCTGTGCGTTGGCCTGGACCAAAAAGTTCTCAGGGCCACGCCACATGTCCGAGTGGATCACGGGCTTGATGTGCCAGTCCTCGGACGCGGTGTTCTTGATGACGATGGACTTGGTCTCCTCCTCCCTGACCCTCGCCGCGAACTCCAGGACCTCGCCCTCGGGCTTCTGGGCGATGCACATGCCGCTCAGGTTCAGGCGCAGGTCCTCGCCGTCCGCGATCTTGCACCGGATTTGATCCACGTAAGGCTCCGCGTCCGTTGTGGTGGGGTGAAAGGTCACGTCGATCTTGGCGTCCTGCTGGGACGAGATGTAGCTCTTGGCCGGGTAGACCGAGAAGTTGTCCGACAGGGAAGCCACCGACCACTCAAAGTTCGTACCCACGTCCCCGACGTTCTCCAAGAACACAGTCTTGGTCACCCTGCTCCCGGAGACGACACCGCCAAATTGCAGAGAGTCGTTGGAGAGCCGGAGCTCCACGCCAAGGCAGCCGCCGGACACCGAGAAGAGCGTCTTCCTCAAGCCGTTGCACTCAAACACGACGTCTTGGGTGAACGGCCTCATGCGCTTCAGAGGGTTGAAGGTGAGGTTGACAACAGTGGACTCCCGTCCGCGCAAGTAAATGTCGTGGGCTGGGAACACAGAGACGCTCTTGCCGAGCAGCCTGGTGATGGACTCGCGGGGCGAGATCGAGATAGGCAGCTTGCTCCTGTTGCTGATGCGGACGGCCTTCATGACCGACTGCAGGGCGCGGATGCTGCCAAAGGCGATCTGTTTGTTGGGGCTCGAAATTTCCAGCCTCATTTCCACCCCCTCCCCGGTGACCATCACCGGGATGGTGAAGAGCCCGTTGATCTCAAAGTGCAGGGTCTCCCTGTACCTCTCAGCGTGCCTCGGCCTGAAGGTGAGCGCAACCTCCTGGGACTCCCCTGGCGACAGGCAGAGCGTGGAGGCGTTGACCTCAAGGTAGTCCGTCGAAACAAAGTCCAAGTCGACGGAAACGTCCCTCTCATCTTGGTTGGTGATGACGAGCACCTGCTGCTCGGCCCTCATGCCCTCCTCGTGCACAAAGCACGCCCCAAAGTCATGCTGGGTGAAGGAGAAGTCGAGCCTGGGCTTGTACCCAACGCCAGACAGCTTCAGCTCGTAGGTATCCCCATTCGCAACGGTGCAGATGATGGGAATGCCGTCCAGGAGCAAGGGCTTGTGGGGGTTGAATGAAACCTCCAGGTTGACCTTCTCTCCCTTGGCCACCGAACCTGACTCCGGCGAGACCGACACGTACTGGGCCCCTCTGTAGTGCGACCCAGAGTCCCCGACCTGCAGCGCGTACGTGAAGCCGACGTCACCAGTGTTCTCCAGCGAGAGGGTCTTGAAGGCCTTCTCGTTGATCAGAACGCGGCCAAAGTCCACGTGGTTCACGGTGTTGGAGGCCAGCTCGATGTGGGCGTTGCTGTCCCCCGTCTGCTCCAAGTGCAGGGAGCTGTGAACACCGTAGCCCTCGCCCTTGACGTTCAGGTTCAGCCTCGTGGGCTTTTTCTTCACAACGCAAGTGATGTTGTAGTTCACCAGCTTCTCCTTCCTCGGCACGTAGGTGATCTTCACCGGGAGCGAAGAGTTAGGCTGGACCGTGCCGGCCGAGGGCTCAAAGCTGAGAAGGGCGTCGTCGCTCGAGTCCTTGTACGACGCAGAGTCCAGCGTGAAAGCGAAAGGAATGTGCTCGCTGTTCACGAGGTTCACGTGCTCCACGTGCTTTGTGCCGGTCAGGACCTTCCCAAAGTGGACGTTCTGCCGGTCAAAGATGACCCTGGGCTCCGTGACCACGCCGTGCAGCAAGAACTGCTCCGAGATCTCGTGCCTCGGAATGCCGAAGCGCCACCAAGACTCCGCCTTTTGTGTGGCGTCAGGCACGAACTCGAAGACCATCTCAAACTTCTTGCCCGGCTGGATCTGGCCCTTCCGGGTGAGACACCTGAACGCGCCCGCCCCGGAGGACTCCCTCGACTGGTCCTGGTCCCACCTGAACTCGTACGCAACATTGGTCGGGTTGTAGACATTGAACCTCCGGGTGTTCTTCACCTTGATCCCCAGAGACTCAAACTCGATCACCCTCACGTTGCTCAGGTCGTCGGCGGCGTGAGTCAGCGCCGTGGCATCGACCTCAGGCAGCGAAAAGTGGCACCAGGGCCGGGTGGCCTTGCCCGTCAGCGCCCTCCTGATCGGCTGCCTGCCCTCCTCGAGGTCGGCGACCACGCAGCACAGGGTCCTGGCGTAGTCATGGTCGTCGATCTCACGTGGAGAGAACCGCACCTGAATCGAGTGCTCCTGGCCAGAATCAACCACGCCCTGGGACGGGGTGACCTGGTAGGGGTTCTCGTCCCCGGCAGCGCCACCCTCGACCTCCCACGTGTACGGCATCCTGGCCTTCGAGTCGTTCCTCAACTGGAACGAGTACACCCGGCTCTGGAACATCATGGTCGGCTTGAAGTTGATCGGGCCGAGGTCGCACTCCGGCTTGGCGTCATCCGCGACCGCAGAGACCTTGAGCGCGATGGAGCCGTCCCCTAGTGAGACCGTCTCGTGCGCGGGCTCGGGCCTCTCCTCGACGCGGGGGGCATTGTCCCAGCTTCCCTGGCTTGGCGCAGCGGCCTGCTCGCCGACATACTTGATCTCGGAAACTGCGAGAGCGACGGCGTGCTCTGCCAGCTCTGTGACCTCCCGGGGTGCAAACCTGAGGACAACGTCCTTCTTCTCGTTCGGCTCCAGGTGGCCCGCCGAGGGGACGAAGGTGAGGCCGAAGTTCTCCCTCTGGTCCTCCTCGCCCTCGGGCAGCAGTGCGTGGACTTCGGGAAACTCGAACTTGACCTTTTCCTTGGAGTGGGATCGCAGCGAGAAGACCCTCTCGTACGCGTCGCCGCGAACGGAAGTGTCCGGAATCCGAATCTCCTCGTCCGACCCCTCGGGCAAGTTCTCGAAGGAAACGGACTGGGTGTAGCACTCTCCCTGCAGCGCGATCGTCTGAGAGTCGAATGGGTTCTTGTGAACCTCGAACTTGATGCTTTGGCTGAATTGGGCGGGCTCCTGGGGGCAGAACTCCACCCCAAGGCTGACGCTCTGCTTGGGCTCCAGCTCGATCCAGTGGCCCTGGCTCAGCGAAGAGGCCGCCAGGTGGAAGGCTGACTGGTCGGTGTGACCCTGGAGCTCGTACCTGAACTTGGCCGGGATCAACCCCGTGTTCCTCATTGTCACGGTCCTCTGGGCCTGCCTTCCCTGGTGCAGCCGAGGGAAGAGCACCGTCGGCACTGTGATCTGGCCCGCGCCTCCGGAAGGCACTTTCGTGCCCTCCACCACGACGTGAGGCAAAGTTCCCTCTCCCCTCACGCTGCACGTGAACTGCCTGGTTTGGCTGTCCAGGCCCTTGTCCACGGTGGCCTCCAGGGTAGACAGGAAATTTCCGATGGACTTGGGCTCGAATGTAAGCGTTACGTAACGGTGCTCGTGCGCTGGGATGAAAGCCTCGGACGGGCTCAGGGAGATGGGCGATCCCCCCTCGCCCCCCTCGTTCGCCTTGAGAGCGTACGACACGGAGCAGGGCACCTTGGTCGGGTTGGTGATCTTCAGGTTGGCCACTGCTCGGTGCATGTCCTCCACCACCTGGCCCTCCGCGGGGGGCTCCAGGCTTGCGACCACCGGTCCAAAGCTGAACTCCCTGTCTTCGATCGAGTAGTTGAAGGTCCTCGACTTGCCAGAGTCTGGGAGGGCGAAGTGGTCCGCCGAGGCCACCACGAGGTGCTCCTCGAAAATGGACTGTACGTCCCTCGTCTCGATTCCTGGAATGCACGACTCCCCCTTGACCTCGTAGGGGATGCCGCCAGGGGAGTCTGCGGGATCCCTGCCGTTGATGCTGATGCCGAGAATCTCGCAGAAGGTCCTCTCCGACTCGGCCTTGAAGGTGACGGTGACCAGGGCGGCCTCACCCGGCTTTACGTTGCCGGTGGTGGTGGAGATGACGAAGTTGCCGACCTCCAGGTCGCCCCCCTTGGCCTTGTCCTTGGCCTTGGCGTCCTCCTCGCCCGACCCTGAGGAACCGCTGTACGGCGCGATCTCGAAGTCAAAGTCAAATTCGCCCTTGTTCAGAATCTCAAAGGTCTTGGGCTCGCTCTCCGTGTCATACACGTGAGGCCCAAAGTTCAGGCCGTTGGCTGGCCTCAACACGTACTTGGAGAAGACCGCGTCCACGTCCACCCGGACGGGGATGGTGTGCTCTGTCTTTTCCGTCAATGTTTCCACAATGTCGATCGCCACGCACGAGTTGGTGTGCAGCTTGGTCTCGTTCCTCAGGCTGCCCGCGGGGTTGAACTTCGCCTGGAAGGTCGCAGATCCGCCAGGGGGCACCTTGCCTTCCCTGGGCTCGAACTCGAAGAGCTCCTTTGCCTTCTGGGTCCTGGCCAAGACGTTGTAGCCAATCTCGTACCTCCCCTTGTTCTGGATGGTGACGGGCTTGGCGCCCGGGTTCTCCGCGCGCATCATCCCGTAGTCAAGGCCCTTGGCCCCCTCGGCGAAGCTCACGTCGACCTCGATCTCGTAGCACTCGGTGGCCACATCGAGCTCGCACGTCTGGTCGGCCTGCTCCGCGACATTGCGGCCCTGGGCCCCCTGCACGATGTGCCTCACCTCCAGAGAGAGCTTCTGCTCGAAGACCCCAACATTAATGGCGTTGAACCCAACAACAACCTCGTCGCACATCTCAGGCTCGATCTCACCCTCGGTCTTGCTCAGGCTAAGGCCGTTGCCGAGCTCCTCGGCGCCCAGCAGCTTCCACGAGACGGGCATCATCGTGGGGTTCCTGATGAGAATCCTGCGGTCATCCCGGTGCCCAAGAAGCAGCCTGCCAAAGTCGACCTTACAACTCTCCGTAGGCGAGTCCTCTGGCTTAGTCTCGGGCTCCTCCCCCTCCTGGACGGGAACGTCCTCCGTCACCACGACGAAGGGCCTCGCCCCAAGGCAGGAAAGGGCAAACTCGACCGGGTCTGGGTTCTTGTCAATCACGCAGACGAGCTTGTCCTCGAATTTCTCGACCTCCGAGGGGAAGGCGAAGACCACCAGGTCGGTGGTCTCATCCCTCGCCAGGTGGAGCTTCTCCTGATTTAGGGAGAACACCGGGCTCGGCTTACCGCCCTCGATCTGAGACTTGAACTTGAAGTCTACATCCAAATCAAAGAGGCCGCAGTTCGTGATGCGGAACTTGCCCTGGTGCGCGAGCTGCGCTGGGTCAGGCTGGGCACCCTCCTCTGCGTCCTTCCGCTCCCTGCCGCACAGCAGTGGCCCGAACTCGAAGCAAGACTCGCTGACGACGTACTGCTTGTTCACGATTGGCAAGATCCGGTCTTGGTGCCCTCTCTTCGTGTGGGTCTTCACCTTATGGTAGAAGACGTTACGGTAGTCCTGCGAAATCTGAGGGTGCGCGCAGGTGGACTGGCAGACCAGCGCGCTGAAGTTGCTTGGGATGCCAAAGGAAGCGACCTCGAACCCGAGCGTCTCGGTGAACGACCCAACCTCGTCCGAGGCAAACCTGACCCTCAACTTCACGGACCCCCTCGCGGGGATGAGCCACCGGCCAGTCGCAGGCTCCATTTCGGGTGGAGCCTCTTCCTTGCCCTCCTCCTTGCCCTCCTCCTCCTGCGAGGGCTTCTCCACAAACAGCTTGTGGTGCAACGCAGGGTTGCGCAATCCCCTGGGCTGCGGCCTGGACACAACCTGCTGGGTGAAGGGCTCGGCAATCCGCATCGAATCGGCCTCCACGATGGGGAGGTCGGCGTGCAGAACCCCGAGGACCCACCGGAAGCCAACGACCCGCTCGTGGAGCGAGTCAGGGTCCAGGGCACCGTCCCACACGCGCAGGGTGGCGTGGCCAAGGTCCAGGGACGAGGGGGGGTCGGCGTCGGCGGCCTGCTCCTCTCCCGTGAGCGCCGCCGCAATCGACCTGTTGAGCTCCAAGTGCTTGGTGTACTGTGGCTCCTGAGGCTCCTGAGGCTCCTCTGACTCGTCACCCTCGCCCTCGCCCTTGGCCTTCTCTGGCTCCTCGGCCTCGGCCTCCTCGGTCTCCAAAGCCTCCTCTGCCTCCTCTGCCTCCTCTCCCTCCTCTGCCTCCTTTTGCACTCCGGCGTCGGAAAGCTTGAGAAGGTTGACGTGGAAGGCGTCGCCTCCCGACCACTTGGCGGGCTGCCCCTCTCCCTCGGGCTCCCCTCTCTCGAATCCAAAGGAACCGAGCACCAGCTCGACGGACTCCTGGTCGGTCTCGCACTTCGAGGAGCCCAAACCGCGCACCACAAGGCCCTTGGCGTACTCCCGGGCGGCCCTGGCGGCGGCCTCCATGGCGGTGGGACCCTCCGGCTCCTCCCCCTCGTCCTTGCCCTTGCCTTTCTGCTTCTGCGCATCCTTGGGCGACTTGGACTTCTTCTCCTTGGGGGAAGACTTTGCCTTGGGGGAGCCGCCCTGCGATTCCCCCGCCGCCGATTCTGCAGTCAATTCTGCCTCCCGCGCCGCCAGCTCCTCGGCCTCCTTGTCCTTGGCAAGGAGGGCAAGCCCCTCGTCCACTAATTCGTCCAAGGTGGTGACGGGAATGCCGTACCTCCCCGCAAGCAGGTCGCACTGCTGGTCGCGGACGCCGTCCGAACCTGGGCACTCTGGAGCCGCCACGACAAAGACTAGCCTTCTAAGCGTCTCAGCCGCCTCCGCGGTCTCCAGGTCGCCAACGTCGCCCGCGCCATCGTCCGCCTTGGCGTCCGGATTCTCCGGCTCCTGCTCGGCTGCCTTGGCGTCGCCCTCCTCGCCTTCCTGCTCAGCCCTCCTCTGCCTCTCCGCGGCCTCCTCGACCATCTCCTCCCAGAGCTTGTCGCCAGGGGATTTGGGCGCCAGCAAGAGCCTAGGCTCGTGGTCAAAGCCGGTGAAGGTCCTGAGCGTCTCCTCGTCCACCAGGTACTGCTTGTCCACGTCCAGGGCGATGACCTCGATGTCGTGGTCGCACTGGTTGCGGACCTCAAAGTCCGCCTCCAGCTCAGTCTGACCCTGCTCCGCCCCCTCTGTGGTGCTAGGCAAACACGCACCCAGGTTGACATAAGGCGGCTCTATGGACATCTGCAGCGTGTGGCCAACGGCCTTGCAGGACAGCGTGCAGCCCTTCCTGTTCCTCACGATCTTCAGGGGGAGCCTGACCTCGTACTTGCCGTCCTTGTTGTGGTCCGGCGTGAACGCCACGGTCACCATCTGCGTCTCACCCGGGTTCAAGACGCCAGAGGTTGGCTTCAGCACGAAGTTCTCCCAAGCCGGCGGTACATTCCTGGGCTTGGAGAGCTTCCAGTTGCAAGGGACCTCCTTGGGGTTGTAAAAGCTGACGGTGATGGTCTTGATGTGGCCAGACTGGACGTCGCCAAACTCCAGCACGTTCTGCGAGACTTGGAGCTCGGGAATGGTGATCAGCGCCCTGAGGTGGATGATCACGTTCGGGCCCTTCCTGACCTCAAGGGGTAGGCTGTACTCGAGCTTGCCCAGGCCGACGGACTCGGCCTTGGTGTCCAAGGTGATGGAAATGTCCTCCACGCCAAAGTCGTACGCTCCCGGAAGCCTCACGACGTACTTGGGGTCCATGATGAACCCGTGCTGCTCCAGCGCAATCCTGTCAATCGAAAAGGTGATTGGGGTGCTCGAGATGTTCTCCAGCTTGAAGTTCTTCGTCCTAGTGGTCCCCTTGACGACGTAGCCAAAGTCCAGCGTATAGTGCGAGACCGCGGGCGGGTTCTTCCTCAGGATGGCCTTCATGTTCTTCCTTGGGAGAATCCTCGAGTCCGTGCCCTGCTCCGACTTCTCCGGGGTGAGGTACAACATGGACAGGAGGTCCTGGCACAGAAGGGTTCTGTCCACCTCGGCCTCGACCTCGAGGTCGCTCGGCTCATACTGGCCATCCGACCTTGCCATGATGGTGCCTATCTCGTTGGCGCCCATGCTGGTCGGCATCCTCACGGCGGTGCCTGGGGCCGATCTACCCGCCGACTGGATCCCGGTACCCTCCTGCAGCACAGACTTGGACACATTCTGGAAGGCCTTGGCCGCGAAGACGGCGGGTGGGCCTTCCTTCCTCAGTCTCTCGCGGCAGCCCTCCACGGCGGCAACAAAGGCTTCGCTGCGCTGCCTCTGCAAGTTCAGGACGCCATAAGGGTAGATGCCGTCGATCTGCACAGAGATCTTCTCGGGCTCAAAGTGAGCAACGCAGAGCTTGAAGTACTCCTCGATCCTGTCCGGAATTCCCGCGGAAATCTTGAGCTGCACGACCTGCTTTTGCGCGTGCTGCAAAAAACCGGACATGGGCGTGGCCTCCACGATCCCAAACCTTGTGAGAGTGTCCAGATCAATGCGGTACTCGAAGGGGACCCTGCCCGTGTTCTGCACCAGCAGGTCCGTCTCGAAGACCTTGTCATACAGCTGAGGCCCCAAGTCGATGACCTTTGGCTCCACAGTGTACTTGATGACACTGGAGTCCGCGGTGATTGGAATCTCGTAGGTTGGCCCCCCCGTGACCTCGCACACCGCCGTGGCGGCCGCCCTAGTGCCCTGCTGGGCAAAGAAGGTGAACTCAACCTCGCACTTCTCGCCCGCCGGGACAACGCCGCTCGTGGGCAAGATGTCGAAGACCTGGTCGCTCGACTTGTTGCCGTCCTTCTCGCTGAGCCGGAGCCACCAGTTGAAGGTGGCGTCCACCTTGGAGTGGTTGGTGACCACGACGTGCTCCCTGGCAAGGGTGTCGTTCAGGATGCACCCAAAGTCCACCCTGCCCATGTTGAACCCCAAGTTCGGATAGTTGACCTCAGCCTTAAGCTAGATCATGTCCTTGTGGGGGTTATCGGGGTAGGAGACCACGATCTGCGACGAGAACTCCTGGCTGGTCTGCCCCGAGGCGGCCTTGACCATGTCGAACACGATGTCCACGCTCATCTCCTCGTTGGGCTCCAGGGTACAGTCGGGCTGGGTCACCAGGAAGGGGAGCTGGGTCCGCATGTTGAAGGTCACCGCGAGCTTGGAGATGTTTTTCACGCGTAGCGTCTCCACCAGCTTGTTGGGCGGCTCCACCTCATTCTCGCTGAACGAGTAGCAAAAGTAGAAGTTGTCCGAGGAGAACTCGAGCAGCGGGTGCGCCACATCAGCGGACACCAAGACATCATAGAGCGGCTTGACCGACTTTCCCGCCAAAATCTCGCAGGTGAGGTACTCCTCCACCAATCCAGGCTCGGGGGAGATTCCGCTCACGGTAAAGGTGCACGCAGTCTTGGGGGGGATCTTGATCCTGTCCGGGGTAACGGTGAAGATGGGCTGCTTCTCGTCCGTGGCGTCCAATCCAGACTTCATCGAGTTGATGGCGGCCAGCGCAAGCATCGTGGAGTTCATGCTTGCGTTTCCTGACTTTGGGTTGAAGCCCTTCTCCTTCTTGGAATCCTGGACCTGCAGCAGCTCGGCCATCAGCTCCTCGTTCGTCCTCCACTGCACCTGCTGAGACCTGCGCCCCATGTTCTGCAGCACGACCTCCATGGTAAACTTTGAGTTCGTGAGCTGGGAGCCAAAGTTGAGCGAGGTCGTCACGCCCTCGCCCTGCATCCCTGCGTCCAACTCCTCGCACTTGACAGTGGTCCCGGTTCCGGACGCGCTCAGCGGGATGCAGATGTCGTCTCCGTCCAGAATCAAAATGTGCAGCTCGTCCAAAAACTTCATGGTCTCGTCCACGTTGACGGTGACGGTCAGCATGCAGCTCTCTTGAGGCTGCAGCGAGCCCTCCCTGATGTCCACTGAGAACGCCGAGTCCTTAGAGGCTATGAAGGTCTTGAACTCCGCCGGAATCAGGGATGGGTTGTGCATGTAAAGATGGTACTGGAAGTCCTGAAGCACTGGGATCTTGCCAAACTCGATCGAGTCGACAGAGTCCTCTGTCTTGGGCGAGGAGCTGAACTCGAGGATAGGGCCCATCGACCTAGAGGCCAGCACAACCTCGAGGGGCTTTTCCTGGCTGCCGATGACTTCGATAAGGACGGGGAGGTTGATCCGCCCAAGCCTCATGGTCTGAAGAGTGAACTTGACGTCCACGGTCTCGTTGGCGCCCGTGTCGTCAGTGGGCTGGAAGCTTGTGTATTCCGCTAGACCCTTGCTCTGGTCATCCTGCTCGATCACTTTAAATTGTGCCGGCAGGTTAGAGTCGTTCACGACCTGCAGGGTTGCCTCATAGG
>Ga0160423_10002121_pt1 | contig 16604 bp, 28 predicted proteins | sample CRUFie14St8metaG_FD_108191 | JGI IMG/M metagenome (GOLD analysis project Ga0160423, IMG submission 108191) | Marine microbial communities from the Costa Rica Dome - CRUD Field 142mm St8 metaG | ecosystem: Environmental > Aquatic > Marine > Oceanic > Photic zone | place: Costa Rica: the Eastern... | reverse complement strand
CCATTCAAACAAGTGATCTGTAAATCTCTTGTTTCATTCTCTATATCATACGTTCCAAGTATTTCCAAAGGGTTATCTGACATTAATGTCTCCTTCTCAATAGTCCTTGCTCTGCTCTTCTTGCCTTAGCAGCTCGTCTCTTAGCTTCATTTCTCTTACGTTGACGCTTTTCAGCTGGTTTCTCATAGAATTCTCTCTTACGACATTCTGCTACGATACCTGCTCTTTCGCACTTCTTACGGAATCTTCTCAACATAGAGTCAAATGACTCTCTCTTGTCAATTCTCTTGGTCTTTCGATTTCTAAACTCTCGTTGTTTAACTTGTGGCATTTACTTCCTTCTTAATAATATCAACATCATAAAATCCTACTTTAGCAATGTAATAGGCATCAACAAGATCACTGCTTGGGTTCCACTGTTTATCAGTTTGCTCTAATAAGTCTTTAAAACTAAAGCCTACCTCGTTTACAAAGGTATCTTCCATTAGTTCTTTATTAGCATTCCCTTTATCGGTTGAGAGCTTTTTCACTACTGTAGGAGGTATTGTCTCATATTCGTACCCTTCAGTCAACAGGGCATGCTTAAGTACTCCAGTATTTTCACCAATACCAAATACTCTACCAGTACTTGCATATGAGTAGTCTTCTAACCATACTTTTGTGTCTTCAACAGGATGCATTTTAAACGTGTTTAACGCCCAATCTTTCACATGGATATATCTTTGTATAGGATTATCAAAACTACGTGTTAGAGACGCTTCTAGTGCCTTATACACACCATTTTGAGGTGGGTTTTCGAACTTTTTACGGTTGGTAAGATAGTAGAACGAGCAGTTTTCGATAGCCCATTCGGATCCTATGTGAACGCATATGGCAGGAGCTGCCATACTATAGTCTATGCCTACATTAATAGTCTTCTTCGAAGTCGTCGTCATCATTATCATCAAGAATATCTGCCTCATCAGCATACTGTCGTTCGTCTTGAACTTCAGATCCACAAAATGGGCAATGTTTCACTATATCAAGTTCCATCTCTTCATCTATAGGAGCTAATATCCACTCTGCTCCACATTCATCGCAAAGAAACTCTTCTGACTTAATTAATAGATCCTCTTTCATTGTGTCCTTTCCTTATCCAATTTTTTATATAGGAAATCACCGAATTTGGACATTCAATGTATGGATCAGCGCATAGTGTATCTTGTGCTTCACCTTCGACATTAAACTTATATATGATATCAGTTTCATATGCCTCAGCTATTTCTTGAATGCTATGTGGTTCACCCTTACCAAAATGAGCTTCAGTTGGCTCATCAGGGTCAACTAACAATTCTAGCATTCCTTGCACAGTATCATCAACATGAGTAAAATCTCTTGTCTTTGTTCCATCACCGAAAATCTCTAACGGCTTTCCTTGCAGATACTTTTGTTTGAATCGTCTTATTACAGTACTATAAGGACCATAGTCTGCTTCACCAGGACCATATACATTGTAATAATACATATTCACGTATCTTAACCCATAGTTCTGTTTATACATTTCTAGGATCTCATCTTGAGCTACCTTAGACCAAGTATAAGCATTGCTATACCTATCACTATATATTGTACTACTACTTTGAGCAAAATATAGTGGTATATTATTCCTGCTACAGAGCTCACCTATTGCAGCAGTAGTTCCAATATTATTTATAATTGTCTCTGCGGGAAAATCCTTTGATCTTCGTACTCTAGGTGTATTAGCAAGGTGGAATACAGCATCAACTGCATCTAGTGTTTTTACGTTCTTACAGAAGTTCTCAACGCTTGTAAGCACATATTCTGGACCATCGAACACATAATTACCAACACTTTGGTTATCTACTACAACAACTTCGGATCCTTGTTCGATTAATCTCTTTGATAAATGACCACCAATAAAACCACATCCTCCTGTGACAATGTATCTATTGAATGGTAATGGACGATCTAGTATGCTTTCCATATGATCGCTGTCTAGTGGTTCCACTATTTTCATGTTCATGCCAGCTTTTCTGTCTCTGGATTGTTTGGTGCATCAAAATATTCTATCTGTTTATCTGACTTCTGTGTAAAGAATATGAATGCAGCTACAATAAGAGCAATACCTAATGTCACTCTGACTACCATGATAATGTTATCTCTCATTTGTTTTTGTTCTCTTTTAGACCGTCTCACTTTTATTCACCTTTACTATTTTGATACCTCTTCTCACTAGCTCATTTCTAATCTTTTGTTTGACTTTTGGTTTAGTCATATCCTTATTAAGTAATTCAAACAACTCATCCTGAGGAGTATTCTTAATATAATAATGTTCAATAGATACCTTTTTAGTTTGTCTATCTATCTTGGTTGCACTTGGTTTTAATTTTACTGGCATAATATACTCCTATTTTAATGTTTCTTGAACGAATTCACCTAATAATTCAATCTCCTTGTCTGAAAGTTGAGCTGCTTGTCCCCACATAGTGGCTGACATAGATCCTACCTGTCCCCTGTTCTTATATGTTGTAAGTCTTTGTATAATGTATTCAGCATCTCTGCCTGCGAGTGCAGGGAACGCTCCCATACCTGCTCCTTCGTTACCGTGGCAGGCGGCACAACCGGCCCAAAGTCCTCTAATGGAACTGAATGGATCTGCTGCTGCTTCTTCTTGCTGGGCAGCCATTTGTTCCATAAGTGTACCATGCGTTCTAACATATTCTTCATAACATTCTCCTGTACATGAGCTTACACTTGGATAGTTTTTATATTCCAAGTTTGGATATACAACATTTACAAAGAAACCTGCAAATACAAAGCAACCCAATAAAGCCATGCCTAGTTCTTTCATTTTATAATTTTAACCCCTTAAACGTGTCTTTGTCAACATCTTTTTTCACTCCACCAACAATATAACTACTTATTTCAGTTTCTTGAGGTGCTACTTGTACTTCTCTACCACTAATCCACTTAGCTGTCCATGGTAATGGATTACTACCACCTTTGTATGGCGACTTCAACTTAAGAGCCATCATTCTCTTATTTGCTATCCATTCAACATAGTCTTTCAATACAGTAGCATTGAGACCTATCATGGATCCATCTTTAAACAAATAGTCAGCCCACGCTTTTTCTTGTTCTACTACCTCATCAAATATCTGATACACTTGCTCTTCACATTCTTCTTTGATCTTAGCAAAGTCTTTATCATTAGTTGGTAGTAGTCTTAGTAGTGTTTGAGTGCTAGCTAGGTGTATGTTCTCATCTCTAGCAATAAACCTAATGATCTTTGCATTACCTTCCATCTTTTTGAGCTCAGCAAATGCCCAACTGCAGGCGAAGGATACGTAAAATCGTACACCTTCCAGAGCATTTACTGAGTTTAAGCATAACCATATTAGTTTCTTGTGCTTATACTGATCATATTTGATATCCCTAGTACCAGCAATTGACGCTACATCTTGTTCATTTGTATATGCAATCAAGTCATCATAGTACTTTGTAATGTCTTGAGCACACGCTGCTATTTCTTTATTGTCCATAATAGTATCAAATACCTCACAAGGATCTGAATATACATTTCTAATAATGTGAGTGTATGATCTGCTATGAATAGTTTCAAAGAATGACCATGTTTCTATCCATGTCTCTAACTCTGGTACTGATACAATAGGAAGTAGAGCTATACTTGGTGCTCTACCTTGAACACTATCTAATACTATCTGTCTCTTAAGATTAGAAGTAAAGATATGTTTTTCTTGATCAGTCAAGTCTTTAAAGTCTTTTGCATCTCTAAGAGTATCAACTTCTTCTGGTCTCCAAAAGAAACCTAGTTGCTTCTGAGTAAATGTTTCAAACTGTGGAAATCGTATTTGATCATATCTAGCAATGTCCATCTTTCCATCGAGAAACAGGTCACGTTTGATATGACTTTTCCTATTTTTACTTAGCATGCTCATATTACACAAGCCTCGCAATCTTCTTCACCATCTAATGGTTCTCCTTCTGCAGCATATGGATGCGCATGTTCTTCTATATCGTCTGTTGCACCATCAAATGTATTGAAGTAGTATAATTGTTTCATACCATACTTGTAGCACATAATAAGATGCTTCATCATTTCACTCATTGGAATTTTCTCCTCTTAATAATGTTGTGGGTTGTATGATGTGTTTACTGATATTCCTTGGTCAATATATTTTTGTAGAACTGCACATATCTTTAGATATCCTTCTGGTGATTCTTGATCCCATAACAGTTCATATTTGTTCTTTAGTTTAGCATATGATGGTACTACTTGCTTAAGTATGCCATCTTTACTTTGTTTTACTGAGACATATGATCTAGGTGGCTCAATACCATTTGTAGCATTTGAGATCTGACTACTAGTTTCACTTGGCATCAATGCCATCAGTGTACTATTTCTGATACCATATTTCTTAAGATCCTTTCTCAACTGTCCCCAATCAACACTTTCTTTATGTTTTACTAATTCATCAACATCTTTCTTATAAGTGTCAATAGGAACAACTCCATCACCATACTTTGTCTGATAATTTAGAGGACATGCTCCATCTTTCTTAGCTAAATCTAGTGATGCTTTGATAAGATAGTATGACCATGACTCAGCATACTTTTGTACCATTTCTAAGTCTGGATCAGAATATGTCATGTTATTTTTAGCCATCCAGTAAGCAAAGTTAATGATACCTACACCTAATGGTCTTCTATTCTTAGTGCTAGCTTCTGCTGCTGGCATAGGATAGTCTTGATATGTAAGTAATGCATCTAATGCTTTTACAATAAGCTCACATGGTTTTTTAAAGTCTTTTGGATCCTTAATGTTTCCCCAATTGACAGCACCTAATGTACAAAGACTAATCTCTCCTTCTGGATCGTCAAACGATTTTAGTGGCTTCGTTGGTAGATCAATCTCACAGCAGAGATTAGATTGTCTTATAGGTGCTACCTCAGGTTTAAATGAACCATGATCATTTGCGTGATCAACATTCATTAAATAAATCCTTCCTGTATCTTTTCTTTCTGTTAGAAATGATGAGAAGAGTTCTATAGCTGGTATAGACTTCTTAGCAATAGAAGTCTTTCTTTCAGCTTGTTCGTATAGTTCTTGGAATTTATCTTGATCTGTGAAGAATGCTTCATACAATTCTGGTACTTCATTAGGAGAGAACAATGTAATATTCTCACCAGCTAACAATCTTTCATACATTAGCTTGTTGAATTGTACGCCATAATCCATATGTCGGATCCTAGTATCTTCTGTTCCTTTGTTGTTCTTTAGTACTAACAGGTCTTCTATCTCTAAATGCCATATAGGATAGTAAAGAGTTGCTGCTCCACCTCTTACTCCACCTTGTGAGCATGACCTTACTGCTGCTTGAAATAGTTTGTAGAATGGAATTACACCAGTGTGTGTAGCATGACCAGCTCCTATCTTGGATCCGATAGCTCTAATTCTACCTGCTCCGATACCAATACCAGCTCTTTTACTTACATACTTTACAATACTAGCACTAGTTGCATTGATACTATCTAAGCTATCATCACTTTCAATTAATACACAACTACTAAATTGTTTTACATTTGATCTGACTCCAGCCATGATAGGTGTAGGCATACTGATATCAAAATTAGATAATGCATCATAGAATTCTTTAATGATAGTCATTCTTCTACCATTTGGATATTGATGGAATAATGTTGCTGCAATAAGAATCATTGCTAGTTGAGGTGTCTCAAATATCTTACCTGTTTATCTGTCTTTTACAAGATACTTGCCTCTAAACTGTTCCATAGCTGCATATGTTAAGTTCTCATCTCTACCATGAACAATCATATTGTTTATCTTATTCCATTCTTTTTCTGTATACCAACTAAGTAGTGCTTTGTCGTATAATCCAGCGTTCACAACGTTTTTAACGTGTTCTAAGAGGTGAATAGGCTCAAACTGACCAAATACCTCTTTGCGTAAAGAATAAGCGATTAAACGACCTGCTACGAACTGATAGTTAGGTGTTTCTTCTGATATTAGATCAGCAGCTGCTTTGATAATTGTTTCTTGTATCTCTGTTGTTTTGATATTGTTGAAGAATGAAATGTGCGAGGAAATCTCTACCTGAGAGGCAGAGACTCCTGTTACACCTTCACAAGCATATTCTACTACTTTATGAAGTTTATCTAAATCAAGATTATCCTTGACACCATTTCTTTTCACTACTTGAATATCACTCGACATTCTCTTTCTCCATTAATAATTTTCTATTTTGTAAGTGTCCTTCAGCAATCTCATCTTTTGATTGGCCATGATATTTGACAGCATGATGATCTTCAATCATACTTTCGTTGACATTCACTCTGTCTGAGAAGACAGGATGTCCATCATTAAACGTGACAAATAGTTCACCAAGAATTCTTCCGAACTTACCACTTCCGTGTGACAACAATGATACTAATCTATCATCTTCTGTCATCACCCATTTCTTGAGATATTCTTTTGCTTTTAAACCGAATTTCTTCTCTTCTAAATCTCGTGTTCTAGATTCAGGAGTATCGATTCCATAAAGTCTCACCCTTTGTTTGTATAACCATACCCCAAAACCTAGGTCTATGTCAACATCTACTGTATCTCCGTCAACCACTCGCCTTACCTTTATTTTGTATTCGTACATCTTTTCTCCAAATCGAATGGGCTAAGTTAGCCTTGAGCCCTTGATAGGTATTGGCTTTAAGTATTTGCATTATGTCTTCTCTCTTCACACCACTCAATACCATATCGTTTATATCTTTTTCTTCTATATGAGCCGGCCAGATTACTACAGGCAGGTTCATACCAATTGTTTTGCTTATCTTTTTGTTGATTTCAGTACTTCTTGGTTCGTTGTCATAAACTATTACAGGATCCTTAATAAAGGAAACATCTGCATCACTACCTGCCATTGCAATACTGTTATCGACAAATAAGCTATCGATAGGACCTTCCACAACATATACTTTTTTTGAAGCGTCATAGACATCAAGACCAAATATGTTTGGCCTTTTATCCAACATTATTGTAATGTATCTTCGACTGGAGTTAGGATCAAAAGATCGTCCTTGATAACCGAACAACTTACCGCTTTCATCGAAAAATGGAATGACAAGTCTTGGTTCTTCATGCTCTTTTGATTCGTTTAGTTTTCCTGGTATATATGTATTAGTCCAAGCATTAAATTTAGGACAATAGTACAATCTGTATTGTTGATCGCTAGGGATCTTTCTATTGTCAACCCAAAGTTTGGCTGGATGATTCCAAGCCAACTGAGACACCTTCTTTAACTTAAATTGGCGCCCAGTATATTTACTTTCCACAGGTGTGCTAGGTTCAGGTTCTTCACCAAAAACTAGAGAATTTGTATCACTTTTTTCAGCGAGCTTCTCTAACAGATATGACTTATGTAAATGTGGATCCTGTTCCTTAAGAAAGTTATCAAAAGTTCTAGTTATTCCACAGTTATGACATGAATACACAAGTCCTTTTCCTTTGTCCCACAAGTATCCTCTAGCCTTGAATCTATTCTTCTGACTATCTCCACAATAAGGACAACGGAAGTTATACGTCTTATTCTTCTCCGACCATCGGTCGAATTGAACAGACATAAGTTTAGCGAATTTATGTTGAAGCCACATACCTAGTATGATACTAGATATTAGCCTTTAGTTCAACATTTATTTAATTTAGATTGAAATAATGCATCAAGCCAGACATGATTGATGCGAATATGAAACCAACTACCATTCCACCACCTACTACTAAATATCTCCATCTATCAAGCTGAGATACTTTCTCTTGAAGATCCTTGATGTCACTTTCGCCAGCATCTTTTGCTATTGAAATTCTATCATGTAATCTAGTAATCTGTTCCATGAACTGATCGTTGATTGTTTCTTGTGATTGTAATTTAGATTCGTGCACAGCTACTACTTGTTTTACTTCTGATGATACCAAATCTAACCTGTCAATGGCATTATCTAACTTGTCTAATACTTTAGACAGCATGTCTATTTGATTCTGTATAAGTTTAAGTTCAGACCTTTCAGGCATTTTTTTCTAACCTCTCGATTCTTTTTATTAGTTCATCATATCCATCAAATCCATCCAAGCCACATTTTGGATGAGCTAGTTTGCAACACATATCTAAATCATCTTCAACTGCTGTTAATCTTTCAGAAACTAATGGGTATTTTTCGTGAAACTTCTTATCTTGAACGATAAGGTCAATACCTAGTTTATCTTCACACCATTTATCTACTTTTAGCAACCACGGTTGCATGAACGAAAATGCTCCAGTTGTTGCCAACTTGAGCACAATGTTCTTTACAATTTTAAGTATAAATGATAGCACATACTTATTTAGCTTTTTTTGGGCGGCCTCTCTTCTTTGCTGGCGCCTTTTTTGCTGGTGCTTTCTTCTTTCTTGTGACGTATGCTTCGTTCTCAGGTGTGTTAGGATCATCAGCGATGTATCTACCTTTAGAATCTCTAGCTCTTACAGTCTCAAATCCGAAGAAGTTTTTTATGTTTTTCCACCAAGACATATCAATCTCCTTTCTTTTCAACAGAAACACCTACACCTTTTTCACCACTTGGTAGTGTGACATCTCTGTAATAAATTATTACTTCACCAAGTTGTTTGATATACCTTTTTAATTCTTGCATATCTTCTGCCATAACTTTATAGTCTCCTATAGTTGTAGCAACGAATACAACCTCTCCGTTATTTAATTCTTTCATGTCATCTAAGAATTTATCAAGATACGTATAGCCTTCAGGCCAATCTGGATTATCTCTATCTTCTAATGAACATGCTTTTGGTCTCTTTAATTGTTCTACACCTTCTTCATTATACTTAGGTGGATCAAATGGTATCGATCTTCTACATGGATTTGTAATTACAGCTTCTGAAACTACATACCATTCTGGAGCTGTAAGTATTACAGGACGAGGCATGTCTGGTTGCATGATATCTATTTGTACAGGTTTAGATACAACCTCTATCTGCTTAGTTCCTAATAAGGAACAACCACTAATCGCTATCGCTAGGATTGGTAAGATTATATATTTCTTTAGTGTCATCCTCAATTCCCTCCATTACTTCAACGCTTGCATTATTAAACCTGTTTTCTATAAGACCAGGTTTTTTGATAGCTAACATATCTAAATTGTGTCTTGCAAAGATTGCTAAGTATTCTGCTTTCTCAGCTTCTATCTCTGCATTCTTTCTACTCATATTCATTAGAGCTTGTCCTTGTTTTTCATAAGACTCTCTAAGTGCTTCCATTGCTGCTTGTTGTTCTTCTACAGCTTGTTCTAACTTCATATTGTTAGCAGATAGTGTTTGATTCTCGTTGTATAACCAATAACCACCTAGTCCCAATACAAGTATAATACCTATTAATAGTTGTTGCATTATAACTCCTTAATAATATAGTTTAGTCCAGCAGCAGATCTATATTCTACTACTTCGTTATCATCTGTTCTAAATTTGAGATGTTTTTCTTTCTGGACTAGAATTTTTTTGGTGATATAGGTCTTATCATCTGCATCACCCCATTCTTTGTTGAATGATACTGTGACCTCATATCTTGTTTGAAATAAACCAATGAACCATGACCAAGCACATTTTATCCATGACCAAATCTTTTTCATTATACTCTACTCATTAACTTCATAAGTGCTGCAGCATCTTTTTCGTTTCTTCTTTTGTATTTGTTAGCAGCTTTTTTAGATACTTTTACATCATTTGCACCACCAATACCCATTCCAGCTATTGCACCGGATCCAGCTGAGTTGGTTGGAGCATCTTCTATCATCTCTGCATATTGTAATTTCTTAAATTCATGTAAGTATCCAAGATACAATTCATTAGTATCTTCTGCTAGTATTTGTTCTTCTGTTTTGTTTAACTTTGATTCTTTGATTAGATATAGAGCAGCTGCATAGGATGCTATTCTAGTTTTACCACCTGGAATTTTACCTAATAACCTTTTTAGTTTTAGGATCATAAGATCAAATATCTTGAATGATTGATTTTGTTTTTGATCTCTATCTTTTGGCTTTACAATTACTTCGCCCTTGTCATCAATGACACCAGCTTGGTAAGCTGGCCACTTCTTAAATGGAGTTGCTAATCTTCTTAAGAATTGATAGACTAAGAATAAGTCTACTACTCCTGATTTTGCTTCGTTAAGTTCTCTCATTGTTCTGGCTCTTGTATTTTCCTTAAGGCTTCTACTATACCTTCATCCATCTTAATATCACTACTGAATACTGTTTGTGAATGAAAGCCTATACCTTCTACTCTTTCAGGCATAAAACCAAGGAATACTAAGAACGGCTTCAATATCTCATAATAAGTTCTTAATCTAAAAAACAACATCTTTGTAGCCGCTTCTACACCAAAGACATTGTATAATACTATCAAGTGATTAAGAATTAATCTTTCCTTGAGTTCTCCTGTCTCTATGTATTTATTAAACAAGCGTTTGATATACTTGAATCTTTTTAGATCATCATTGAATTCGGCTGTTTCATAAGCCTGAGGATTGTCGTATGCCTTTGCAGCATACAGTATGAAATTTTGTTCATCAATTTTTTCCATAATGTAAGTATATTATATTATTTAACTTGAGGCAACATTGGCTCCTAAACTAATTTTTAACCAATTGTTTCCTTGCTTTACCGCAACGCATGGACTTCCTGCATCACCATCAGTACAAAATGCAACATCACCATTTGCTGATGTGTTTGCAATAGCTTGTAATTGAGCTGTGTTAGCTGAGAATAAGTTGATTGGTGCAGGAATGTTAGATATAAAAGAATCGACAGTGACCTTCCTGGTCACTGCCGTATTACTTGTATTTGCTGTTATAACTAAAACGTCTGCATTACTTACTGCTGCTGTTGAAGTTAGGTTGCTAATCTTAGGCATAATATAATCTTACCTAGATTAAGCTGCTACTGTGATTGTGCCAGCTGCTGTTCCAATACCTGCTACGTTTGTAATTGTAGAGACTGTTGAAGTTCCAGCATCTTTCACTGTACCACCGTTTAATGACATTGCATTAGTTCCGATTGATAATACGTCACCTGCATCAGTTGCAGCGTTTCCTGCAGCGATTGTAAGTGAGAATACCAATTCATTAGTACCTGTTCCACTAGCATATGATAATGTGTGATTTGCATTATTATCATTTACTACTGTTAATTGTGGTGTACCTGTAACGTCTACAGCTTCGTTGAATCTAACTCTAACTTGTAAAGTTCCACCATCTGACTTATCAAATGCTGTTGTAATAAATTCAATTTCAGTGATGTCTGCTGATCCAAGGGCTGTTGTTAATGAACCGATTGCTACTAAAACTTCTGGGTCGGCACTTGTATTGTCGTTTCCAGATTGTGTAGAACCAGCTTCAACTACCCAACCTTTAGCAGTTGCAAACACTTCTTTCTTTTGAGCAGCTGTCAAATGCTTAGGCTTTGACTCGTCTGCGTCTGTTGCTCCCCATAGTGGCATTTTACTCTCCTAATATATCTTTAAGATAGCCAGATTTTCTAACTATCACTTTTTCTTTTAAAGGTTTTACACCTTTATTTATCTTATCTTCCCCTGCTATTTCTTGAAGAAATGTTTCACCTTCTGAAACATGCTCTTCTTCTATAACTGGATCCTTTTTATTATCTTCCATCACTGTCCCAATTTGGATTGAAATAGATTCCTGATTTGGATAATCTTTGAGGCTTTTTCGGACTTTGTCTTAATTTAGCAGTCTTCATAGCCGGTGTTCCTTTTAACACTCCTTGTGTCATTCTTTTTAAATGTTGAGGTGACTTTTCAATAGCTTTCATATATCTTAACTTGTCAGCACTTTTCTTGATAACATTATCATGAACATGCAATGCAGCTCTAATATGTTCTAGTGGTATTTGTTGAGGTCTACCAGTTGCAAATTGAATCTTGGATCTACCTTTTAGATCAATTGCATTTCTTAACTGCATAATAATATGTTCTCTTTCTTCACCACTATCTTTGATCTTTCTTTTTTTGTATTCTACAAGTTCAGCTTCTTCTTTCATTCCTAATTTAGTTCTGAGATAACTAGAACCTTTCTTAAGAGCATCACCTACTTTATCAACTTTCTTCTGTAAGTTAGCAGCACCTGCAGCTTGTTGTTGTCTTCTCTTTTGTCTTCTTAGGTCGGCACTTTTCTTCATAAGATCATACATCTCTGATTCATTAGTTAAAGACTTAGCTATAGTGCCAGCTGGTGGCAATTGACCTTTACTTGTATATTTGTTTATTGCATCCTTTCTAGCTTTTTGTTGCTTTTTGATAGAATCCATGGTTGCTTTAACATCTGGTGATAATTCTTCTTTGGCCTGTTTTTTTAAGCGCTTAGCTTTGTCCTGAGCAGCATACTTAGCATAGTCGCTTGACTTACCAACTGGTCTTAAGTCAGCTCCTTCTTTTGATAGAGATTTTCTAAATTTATCTATTTTCCTAGCTCCTGCTCTGAAGTTTAAATCTACATTCCTTTGTTGTTTCTTGACAGCTTTTTTGTATTCTGGATCTCTTCTATCATCATGTTTGGCCAAAGCTCTACCAGTGTTTATACGTCTTTGCTTTGCAACTTTGTTAATTAAGTCTGTTGAAAGTTCTTGTATATCTTTCTCATCTTCTTTTGATGATTTTTTAGATACTTCTGTTTCTTTTCTACCTTGCTTGACCATCTTAACTCTACCATCAGGCATAACTCTTTTGGTCATTTTAAAATCAGCATCTCTTTCTACAGACTCTTCTTGCTTTCCATAAGTTATACAAGGATCCTTTCCACATCCACAGTTCTTCTTCTCTTCTGTAGACATATACTTATTGGCTCGTTTAACGTCTGGATGATCTTTATAATGATCTGTGTGCTTAGATTTCTTTTTGTCTAAGGTATGAGAAACAGCTTTTCGAACACCTTTGTCTTTAGATTTCACTTTTGACATCTGAGTACGATACTCAGATCCTGTCATAGGCTCGTATTCCTTAATAAGTTGTTCTTGAAGCTGTTTATATAAACTCATATTTTTTTCCTTAGCAACATGTGCAGTTGCAACATTTACAACATTTGCACATACTATTTGCCTTTCTTGTGGCCGTGATGCATTGATTTGATGACTTTCATTTCTTCTATTGCTACGTCCTCAACAATAAAAGGCTCGCCATCTTCATTTTCGAACATGACATCATAATGAGTGACATAACCCTCACCATTTTCATCTTCTTCTAATGTATGCATTCCTGGAATACAATTACCAAGACCATACTCTGAATGTTCTACATGAGTAGCACAGTCGTGTCTGATTGCTTTTGCAGCATTATCATCATTCACATCTTTGCTTTCATCCATTTCTTCACCATCTTTTTTCATAGCTTTAGAAATAGCTTTTCTCTTCTTATGTAAGAACTTATCTGAGTCATCAACGTCGCCATCGTTATCGATGTCTTTGTCGTCTCTGTCTTTGTGCTTTCCTTTTAGTTCTTTCTTGTCTACTGGATCCATTTTAGAATTGTAGAGACCTTTCTTCATCTTTTCTTTAGATGACATTGCTTCTTCTACAGCTTCGTCTTCTTGTCCTTTGACAATAGGATGATCCTCTTCTGTTTGTGCAGCAGCGGTATCATTATCCTTTACGCCCATAAGGATCTTTGAGGCAGCGTCAATAACACCTTTCAAAGAACCAGTTGCGTCATTATTAAATATATCTCCTTTCGGCATATTTCCTCCCGGTTATTGATCTGAACCTCTAAGTAGGTATCCAGATATTTCATCAACGGCAGCCATCTTTTTGATAGCTGGCAGTCTATTGATTCGTTTTTTAACTCTATCTAATGCTGATTTTAGACCTGCGTCTAACTTCTCAACAATAAATTCTTCTTGTATGGTTTCTTCTGATCTAAGTTTAGATGCAGCTCTTTTAATACCAACACGATGTTTCATAGTGTCTTTGTCATATTTTTTATTTACAAAGTCTTTATCTGCTTTACTAAATGAACCTGGTTTCTTGTCCATTTGTCTATTCTGATAATCTCTCATCTTTTCTGTATCAGTAATTTTTTTCTGAGCCTTTGAAATATAACTTTTCTTTGTTTCTGGTGAAAGTTCATCTAATTGTATTTCTTCTACATGGAAATCACTTGTAGATGTTCCACTATATCTTGAAGCAGATCCACCGTGCTGTGCTCTTGCTTTATCAGCAGCACTCTTACTATGCATAGCTGTCACTCTATATTTCTTACCAGATGGCTTATGAGTGACGTTATAGTTTTTGAATTCTTTTACTAGGATCCCATCTTTGTCTACTTTATGACCATCAGGGATTGGTTTACATTTTTGATCTTTATTACACCAATACTCGCCTTCACCACATTTGTCTTTCATCTCATCTTCTTTTAGTTTAGCATTGGCTTTATCAACTGCCTTCTCCATATCTTTCTTGATCTGTGGCATTGATTTCTTTTTATTATCTCCACCCATTTGCATTGTTTCATTAAACTTTTCGATCTCTTCGTTAGCTTTTCTTAATGCATCTTGAACTTTTGGGTGTTTTGCAACTTTAGGTCCATATTTTTTCTCAATATGTTTTACAGCACCTGAATAGTTGCCTTGATGGAATCTCTTTTGAAATGGTACTTTTGATGCAGCAGATACAGATTCTACAATCTCCCAGACTGCATCTTCTACTGCTCTCATGTCTCTATATGAACTTTCTAATGTCATTTTAATCCTCTACTTTTGCTCCTGAACGCCATTGATAGCAAGACCAATACCTTGCTTTCGTTCTTGGACCTGGATTATCGCAGTTATGTCTTGCTCTGAATGATTTTCTTCTAGCTGGATCATCTCTCTTAATTGAAAGATTCGGATCTCCAAATGTCACTTTTATAACATTTCCCTTCTCATTCTTAACATAAACAGCAAATTTCTTAGGTCCTCCAGGAGTTCTGAAAGGTTTTCCTAAACTTACCTTCTTTCCATCCTTTTCGGCCTCAGTTATATTTATCTTATCAAAACTCTCTGTACATAAATTCCAAACATATCCTACGTCTTCAGAGAGATTTGGTTTTTGTAATTTTGCAACACCATCTATAGTCTTACCTTTAACTCTACCATCTATTTTTTCTTTTCCTTTTGGATCTTTCCCTTGCCCAGGAGTTCCCGCCAAGTACTTCTTAAGTAAAGCATCTGTACCCATTAAATTTTGTTTCTTGTAGTTATCTTTATCTGCCATGGCCATAGACCTGGTACCTTCTTTAAATTCTTTTACTGTCTTTACCATTATTGGTTTATTCCCTGTTCCTGGTCTGTCGACGTCGGGATCTGCCCTTCTTTTTCTCCTTGCAGCAGATGCTCTATCGTCTTTGTCCATACTGTGTGCTCTAGACCTTGGCATGCACTTTGGCTTACCTTCTCCAGGCTCTCTAGCACAGGATCCTTTGATTTCTCCATCTGTTCCGACTCTAACCCAGTCTCCTTTTTTTCCTTTTCCAAACCATTTCCTCAAATCTTCTAATGTTAATTGTTCTTCATAATAATCAGCTGGATGAAACTTCATCGTCACCTTTTTAGCATCTTTCTTAATAGATACTCCATCTACTAATACCTCAACTGGTGCTGGTTTATGTTCTTTATACCAATAGTGCATTTCATATCCACCATTTTGTATAAGTTTGACCAACATGCCTCTTTTATAATCTTTGTCCTCAGCTTCGAGGACTTTCATATCACCTCTTGGTAATACTAGATCAGGTTTTTTAGGCACTCTTCCATCCTCCTCCAGCAGCTTTATATTTTTTAGCAGCCCATCCGTTTGCATATGCAGATGGATAGACATCAAACTTTGCTTTCGCTTGTGCTTTAAATTTAGACCACAATGAAGGATTGGTTGGTATTGATTTTTCTATTAATACCTCAAATAATTGTTCGTTTTTTGTTTCTATACTTTCACCCATTACTAATGTAGATAAATTGTTTACCATTGTAGTTAGTACTGGAGTTGGCAATGAAGCTATCAATTGAGCTTGTTGTCTAGTAAGACCTTTTACTTTTTGTAATGCTTTCTTGATATTCATATTTTCGTTTTGTATCAACTTATCTAGTTCTTTCTTTTGATCTAAGTGAGCTGCAGCTGATCCTTTTAACTTCTTAGATAATTTTTTAAGTCCAGCAGTATCTTTATCGTTTACAGCTTCTTTATGCATGTTTAGCTTCCAATGAGCTAATTGCTTTTTACCTTTGCTACTATTCGGATTTGATCTTATAGCTTTCAGTTCTGCTTTTGTAGCATCTTTTGGGATCCCATGACTGCTGTATGGTTTAGTAGCTTTACCACTTGGCTTTTGTTCTCTAATTACATTGAAGTACCCACTTTGTTCTGGTGTTTGCTGACCATGTGGGTTCATATATCCTTCCATATACTTCTCAAATACATCATCTATAGGCTGATCTACTTTGTCTGATAGCGATTGTACTTGTTCTGTTATTTCATCAACCATATCCAT
>Ga0160423_10002120_pt1 | contig 16606 bp, 18 predicted proteins | sample CRUFie14St8metaG_FD_108191 | JGI IMG/M metagenome (GOLD analysis project Ga0160423, IMG submission 108191) | Marine microbial communities from the Costa Rica Dome - CRUD Field 142mm St8 metaG | ecosystem: Environmental > Aquatic > Marine > Oceanic > Photic zone | place: Costa Rica: the Eastern... | reverse complement strand
ATAAAAGATGCAGAAACAAAATTAAAAAGCTTTCCCCTTATGGGTACATTATGCATACTACATGTGGCGAGCTTTAATCCTGCTTCAATAGATTGTTATGGTTTTGATTTCTACAGGACTTCATATTTTAAGGTAGAAGGAAAAAGATCAATAAGAAACAATAAACCAATAAGAAGAGATAATAAAGGAATACATTCGATCAAAAGGCAGAGAAAAAACTTTTTCAAAATTATAAAAAAAATTCCTTTTATCAATTTTTTCTAAATGTATTCGGCAAGCGCTATATTGCTTAATAGATTCCAAGAGGGCATTATAAGATCTAAGCAGATCAATAAAGATATTATGTCCACAAAAACAAACCTAGAAGACCCATCATCAATACAAAAGTTCCTCAGACTCAAAGAGGTTTATGTAAAAACGCTAGAAGAATTAATTTACAACGGAAAAGAATATATCCAACTGTCAACAGATGAAGACGAGCAAATTAGAACGGCAATTGATTTAGATAAATACGAATCAATCCTAAGAAGAATAGTCTAATTGTTGCAAAAACTGTGTAATTATATTAATGAGCGACGAAACCCCAGCAGAAGCAGCAGCAGGAGGAGGAGGAGCTTTTCATAATGGAATGGCAGGAACAGAGCATGCATTAATTCCTGATTGGGTTGCAGATCAGCTAGAAAATAAAGGCTCGGAAGCAACATATAATTTTTTAAGAGGAAACGGCTGGAACAAAAATGATCTAGGAGGGGGAAATAATAAATGGTGCAAAGATTGTAATGAGGGATCTGGGGGGCTTATGTGGGTAAGGATGTGTAACGCCCAAGACTGGACAGGAGACCAACAAGCAACGGCAGATTGGGCGCCTTATTTAAATATAGCGCCAACAGCAGATAATCCACAAAATGCTGGCTCAGCATGGGGAAGCGGTTTTTGGGCGCAAAAACATGATAAATTAACAGATGGGCAATCTGTCGACCCTTCACAGAATAGGTGGAGATATAGACCCAAATATGAAATAGTGGTAAGCAATTTTCATCCTGAAACGGGGGAAGATTTGTCCCAACTAGCAGACGGACAAGCGAACTATGGCCCAACTGGAGGGCCAGCAGGATACCTAGACGAACATGAGCTTCAGTTCGGGACAGCAGGGGCCTTTTATGACGGAACTGGAGATTCTTACAACACATTCCATCAAGTAAATGATTGTGATGATATTTGCCCTGATGACGACACAGAGGCATGGGGATGCACAAGCCCTAGTTACGATGGAACATAAATTACTAAGAAGAATAAATCAGTGTATAATATATTGCAATGGACTTACAAGAACTAAATAACCTAATACATACTGCAACCAAGACAGAATTACAGACAAATCTAGCTGCATGGAAAGCAGAGATTAAGTCTATACTAGAATTAGGTAGAGAAGAAGATGAAACATACTTTATCAGCCATACAGGAAGAGAGTTGTTCAGAAAATTATATAACTTTGGATTGGAGTCCGAAATCAAAGATGATTATGACTCTGGCTTTCAGCCAATTTCAGTAAAAAGATTTAACCCAAAATCAATAAATACCGTTGCTTGGTATGATGCCTCAGATACTTCCACAATTACCCAGAGCGGTAGCGGTATAACAAAATGGTTAGATAAAAGCGGAAAAGGAAACGACCTAACGCCATTAGATATTTCCGCAGGAGCCCTTAACCACTCCATACAAGAAAACAGTTTAAATGGGTTAAGCACTCTAAGTTTAGACTCAGATGATTATTTTATGAAAGAAAAGGCCTTGCTACCAACGCCAAGCGGAAACGTAAATGTTTTTATTGTTGCGAAAATACTCTCAGTTAGTCACGGAAGCGATTCTATATTCTCGCTTGAAGAAAACACCGCAGGCGAAGGCGTCATGGACTTTCAACTAGACGCTGGTTCCACCACTCAATATAAGGGAAGACTTAATTGCAAAAATGCGGAAGGATCCGATGGCGCGAACACGATTAGAGATTCAGGAGCAGATTATACAAATCAATGGGCAATTTTTTCAGCTGTATTTGACTTTGACGGCACTTCTAGGTTTTTATCATACGTAAATGGAATAAATCTAGGAGATAAGCCTTATACAAATAAAATGACAGGAGGAAACTCAGTAGACCCAACAGAGTTAAAAGTATTTGCTAACAGAGCGGCAGTCAGGTCTCCTGAAGGGAATATAGCAGAAGTTTTGTACTGCGAAAATTCATCAAATGATACTCGAGAAAAAATAGAGGGATATCTTGCCTACAAATGGGGCCTAGTTTCCGAACTAGACGGAGCGCATGCATATAAAGACGTTACATATAAAAGCTTCAACCCTTAATTTTTTTTCTTGCAAATGGTCTTAATGTGTGATATTATCGTTATATTATTATGAGCGATAAAACAGGAGAACTACTAACAAAAAATATAGCGGGCGTAAATAGAATTTTACCACATAAACATAAATACGCATGGGATTTATTCATCAAAAGTTGTGCGAACAACTGGATGCCTACAGAAATCTCAATGCAGAACGACATCAAACAATGGAAGAACGATGAAATCACAGAAGACGAAAAACTCCTCGTCAAGAGATGCCTTGGATTCTTTGCTGGAAGCGAGTCTTTGGTCGGCAATAACCTTCTGCTTTCTGCTTTCAGATATGTTACGGACGCTGAATGTCGCCAGTACATTTTGCGCCAAGCTTTTGAAGAAAGTCTTCATAATCTTACGATAGTCTATGTCTGTGACAGCCTAGATCTTGATATTGACGAAGTATTTGCTGCATACGAAACAATTCCGAGCATTAAAGCTAAAGACGATTTCTTAATGGAGATCACAAATGACATTGGAAGACAAGGCTTTAACCCTCACACAAAAGAAGGCAAGCAAGAAATCCTTAGAAACTTTTTGACATACTGGATCGTTTGTGAAGGTACGTTTTTCTTTAGCGGTTTCGCAATGCTTCTTGCCCTTGGGAGGCAAAACAAACTACAAGGAATTTCAGATCAGATAAAATATACATTAAGAGACGAAAGCTCTCATATCGCATTTGGAACTTACTTAATCAATACTTTAATTGAACAAAACCCTTCTATTTGGACAAAAAAAATACAAGAAGAGTTTGTAGAGCATATTAAAAAAGCCGTAGAGCTTGAGATAGCCTACGCTCATGATGTACTGCCTACAGGAATATTGGGCTTAAATGCGGATATGTTCGTAGATTACATGCACTACATCGGCAACAGAAGACTTGAGGCGATTGGCTTAGATTATAGATTTCCTAGCGATACTAATCCATTTCCATGGCTTAGTGAAGTTGTAGATGTTCAAGCAATGGGAAACTTCTTTGAAAGAAGAGTAAGAGAGTACCAACAAAGCGGTACACTAGAAGATGATTTTTAAAAAAAACGTAGCGACCTTTATAAAAAGGGGTAGAGCAGTCATTCTCTCTAAGAGGATCGAAGAGTGGGAAGGCAAGCCAGTACCATTTGGTGGCTATTTTTCTCCTTTTGCAGGAGCGGTAGAACAAAACGAAAGCCCTGAAGAGACAGCAATCAGAGAAATTAAAGAAGAGGCGCAATTAGATTTCGAAACCACGGACTTGAACTATATAACTACAATTCAAAGAGAAGACTCAGAATTAATTCTATATTATATCGAAGATAAAAAGAAAGGCGATATCAAACTAAACGAAGAGCACACAGAATCAGGAATATTTTTAATATCAGAACTGTTTAACTTACCCTCAGAGTTTAAGATTGATAAAGAAATAATTAAGCCTTTTCAAGATTTTATTGAAAAATTAGGCTAACACCTATAAAATCAAACTTTATTATTATGAAAACGAAAATCGTATCACTAATTATTGCCCTTATGGGTTTCAATATTAACGCCGCGCAAGCAGAAGATAATACGCTCAAGGGAAATCTTGGAGCCAAAGTAACTTCGGATTACCAAAGGAGAGGAGAGATTGTATCTGAGCAATCCGTTCAAGCTCAACTAGGGCTAAATTCCGCAGTCGGAGGGGTGGATGTTTTTGCCAATTTTTTTACCAACCAGTCTACAGAGAACGGAAGAGATTCCAACGAAATTGTAGCTGGACTAGGTAAAGACTTTTTTGACGGGCTAGTTTCTGCTTACGGAGGAGTTTATAATACTGATTTTAGTGATGCAGAAGCTGACCTAGAATACTTTGTGCAAGTTTCAGTAAACGCTCCGCTTAATCCGTCGGTATCATTTTTCAGAAATGTGTATGACGAGCTTAATACTTTTGAAGGAAAAATCTCTCAAGATTTTGATATCAAACTGGCCAATCTTGAACTCTCTGGGGTGCTAGGAAACACCGAACTAACTCAGTCTGTAGATTCAACATACTCAGCGGTCAAGGCAGAGCTCTCAAAGCAATTCGACGAAGTAGAGCTTTATGCGGATGTATCTCTTTCAGACAATGACACGAGAGATCATGAAACAATTTACGGAGTAGGTATTAGAGTAAAGTTCTAATAATTCTCTATAACAATAAAAACATATTATGAATAACGTAGTAGAAACAGTTAAGTCGGCCATTGGCGGCTTGTTTACAGTATTAACGTCAGTCGTAGGACTTCTAGTTCTCGCTCAGGTTGTCTTTGGAGAATCTGCAGGAATGAACGTCATTGGCAATCTTCAAGACATCGTCAATGGGTTCGTTGGCGAAGGAGCAAGCCTTGCAGGCCTTATCACTCTATTGTTGATTGTAGGCTTACTTAGCAAACAATCTTGTTGCGACACAAAGAAGTAACAAAATAGACTTTAGCGTAAACATCAAAGCCGCATTCGTGCGGCTTTTTTGTGTATAAAAAGGTATGCCTAGTAAAAAATGGAAAGAAAAACATCAAAAAAACCTAGACGTTCAAAGAGATAGGTTTACAGCTTACTATGAGAGAAACCCTGAGCGTCATTCATATGACCCCTCAAATTCTTTCAGCGAGACAAACTTCATAGCCAATAACCTAATGTCAGGAAGCATCAAGTCTGGAGCGGAAAATATCACACTTACATTCGTTAAAGCTTCAGTAAGAGGGCCAGCGGGAAAATCTCCTAAATATAAATTTGTAAATTCAAGAGACGGAACAGAAGGCGTAGGAGGAGATATGCTCGTATATGATCATAAAATAGAATCCGTAAACTATGGACAAGCCTACTACCAACTAGGCGCAACTGGAGATGACCCCCATACATCAGGAAGGTTCTATTTAGGCAAGGTTCCAAAAGAAGAAATAATGAAAACAAGAGGATTCAAAAAAAGCACTCAACTAGACGAAAAAGGTAAATACATTAAAGATGGACCCTCTGGACGAGTAAAAATAACCAAATACTTATATGTAAAATCCATAACACACTCATATTTAGAAATTGATTTCGACAAAATAACAAAAACGGGACAATCGCCCAAGAGAAAAACAACAACTATAAAATTTAGCGACACAGGAACAGAAAACATAAACCTAAACGCGCCAAGATGGAAGGGCAGAACAAGAACCATGGCCGACGGAAAAGTTGGATCTTACGGAGAACCTCCGAAAGACACAGTGAGTAATCTAGAAAACATAAATGCAAAAGACCTGTGGACGGAAGAAGATCAAACTATAAGTAAAACGCTTTACTCTAAAGTCATGACAGGCACATATTCTGAGACAGAAACAATAAAGTCTGCCTCAATATCTGCAGGAGAAAAAATAGGATTAGAAACAACCTTCGAAAGAGAGTACGAAGCAGCCGCAGAAAAAGTAAATAAAGCACATAAAAAAGGAAAGTTGACAGAAGAAAAAAGAGACGAAATCTTAAAACAAATAAAAGGAGACGATGACTCAGGAAACTTTACGCCATCAGGACCAACACTTCGCATTTCAAAAAAATATTATTCAACCTTAAATATAGAGACAAAACCTACCGCAGACACATATCAATTTGGGTGGCTAGACGGCAAAGTTAAAATACTAGTTAATTATTCAGAAGATGCCTCCTCCTAACAAAGCATGGAAACAAAAGCACGGCGCGTATATGAACGTGCAAAGAGATAGATATACCTCTATTTATGAGCAAGAACCCAAGCGGCACGTTTTTCACTTAGATGAAAGACACTTCCCGCTTAGTTTTGAGATTTTCGAAAACTTTATGGATGCTGCCAGCGGACTTTATACCCAAATATTTCAAGATATTTTTTTAGTCTCAATAAAAAGAGTAGGCTTACAAGATGTTGGGATAGGAAATAGCGAAGGCCAACATGTTCAACCCGATTGTCACGCGGGATATGCATACAACTACGAAGAGACCTACAGGCTCGGAAAAGAGTTTTACATTATAAATGATGACGATGATACTTATTTTGAAGAATTAACGCAAGAGGATATAAATAACTACATATCTGAGGCAGCAGGCTTAAAAATTGAAAAATTCCAAACCGTAAAAAAGGTAGAATACCAACTACAATCAATGGCGGGAATACTTGGCGAACATGAGCCAGGAGATTACATAGCTGAAGAGACTACCTATGAAATTGCACATAAACCTCAATACGATGAATTTGGCGCAGAAATTGCTGACGCAGAAGTGCCAACACTTTCGATGCCATCAATTTCCCTAGGAGTATGGTATCCAAACGCAGGACATCAGCCTACGTTTTACACGTTAAAGTATCAAATAGACCGTCAGTACAACAAGCTGATAAATCATCAGGTGACTGGACAAGGAAGACAAACGGATAAAGATTACTTCTGGCAAGATTTCCCGATCGTTCCAGCTGAAATAAGACAAGATATTTGCGACTTTACCGACCTCATGACTACTGCACAAACAAGAGAGGATGATAGAGATGGAAGCAAGCCCCCAACAAGCGTTGAAGGTCTAGCAGGATACAATGAGACCCTATCTGAAATATTTGAAAGGCTTCAAGAGCAAATAGAGAAGGAGAAAGAAACATACGAAGACTTATTGCTTCAATCCTATAGAGGGGCAAGAAGAATAAATAAAAGAAAACTAGACGAACTGTTAGAAAAATTAAAGGAGTACACAGTACCCTTTTCAGCAAAGACGGATGTGATTAAAATACCAAGAATGATACAAAGATCGACTGAACCAGGAGGAGAAGAACCCTATTTCATAGATAACCCAAAGTGGGGATTAACTTTTGGTTTTCATTTAAAAGGTGAAGAAGATCAAGTTAACCTATTCTCATCTCCAAAAAAATACGACCCCCTCGACATATACATACCACCAGAGGATTAAATTTTTAATCTTGTATAAATCCTGTTTAATGTGTATAATATTTGTATGAAATATGTATTAATATTGTTATATACAATAAATGCCTGCATGGCAGACGTTTTATTTTTTAACAACGGAAACGCCCTAAAAGGAGAGATCATTGAGGCAAATTCAACACACGCACTAATAAAAAGAGAGAGCGACCTTCAATTATTCAGAATAGCAATAAGTTCATTAACCCAAGACAATCAAGCATATATAAAAAATAACTTTCCTCCAAGCCACAAAAATTTACCTAAATTCAAGAAACCATTATCAGAAAAAGATCTATCAACCCACTCTAGATATATAGACGAGCTGATAGAAACTAAACTTCGCTCTTACAATTTAAGACCTAACAAAGAAGTAGATGATGAAACTTTTTTACGAAGATCTTACTTAAAAATAATAGGAAGAACGCCATCCCTTCAAGAAATAGAAAGTTTTTCCGAAAATAGAAGTAAAAATAAAAGAGGAGAACTAATAGACAACCTTCTAAGAAGCGAAGGTTATGTTAGCCATTGGTTTAATTTTTGGGCAGATATACTTAGGGTCAAAGACAGGCTAAATAATAGAGTCTCAGGAATACCTTACAAGAACTATGTAAAAGAATTTATATCAAATAATAAGCCATATGATGCTTGGGTAAGAGAAATGCTTTCTTCTTCTGGTCCATTATGGCAAAAAGGAAATGAGGGCGTGAGCTACTTTGCACGAGATGTTAACATGCCTTTAGACAACATGGCTAATACAGTTCGAATATTTCTTGGCACAAGCCTTGAATGCGCCCAATGTCACGATCACCCATTTGACAGGTGGACACAAAAACAATTCTACGAAATGGCTGCATTTACTAGCGGCTCAACTAATTTACGAAGAAAAGGGGTCAACAATTTAGGTCAATTTAACAGGCTAGTCGGAGCAGAGCAAAGAAGGCTTGAACAATCGGGAGAAACCGCAAAGTCTAGACAACTAAGAAATGAATCTAGGTCTATCCAAGATATTCTGCAAACAGGTTTAGATAGTTTAGGGTCGGGAAAAATTAACCTACCAAAAGACTATCAATATGACAACGCAAAACCCAACGAATCTCTCTCGGGAAAAACTATTTTCGGAATAGATATAGATATAAAAACAAAAGCGCCAAACGCAGGCTCTAGAGAAATTTATGCAAATTGGCTCGCATCAGACTCCAACCCTAGATTCACAACGGTAATCGTCAACAGGCTATGGAAAGAAGTTTTTGGCTTAGCATTAATTGAGCCTCTTGACAATATGTTTGACGACACAATGGCTACAGACCCAAAACTGCAACTACATCTTGAAAAAGTTATGGTGGCTTTAGATTTTGATTTAAAAGAATTTTTAAGAATACTATATAACACAAAAACTTTTCAAAGAAGCTCTGTCATCAGAGATGTCATACCAAGAGATGCCAAAGACGAAGTAATGCCCATAGAAGTAAAATGGATAATAGCGGGACCAAACAGCGAAAAGCAGTCGCAAAACGCTGTACCATATTTCTACCAAGGTCCAATGCTTGAGAGAATGAGCGGCGAACAAATCTGGGACTCTCTAGTCAATCTAACTTTCAATAATATAGATTCTAGAAAATTAGAGCAAAACACAAAAGGTTACGAACAGTTTGAAAACTTTACATCCATGACTGGAGAAGAATTATTTCAAGACCTCATGGCCAAAATCAATAAAACAGAAAAGCCAGAGACAACAAACAAAACAAAGTTCACAGAACCAATAAATACAGAATGCCCAATTAAGCCAGGAAGAGAAATTGACCCAAGCCTACTAGCATTAAACGAAAAGGGAGAAACTTTAGCCTTTTGTTGCGAATCTTGTGTCGATAAATTTAAATCTGAACAAAAACAAAGAAAAGAAGATTACAAAAAAAACTACACAAAAGATAGGAACTCTGTAAGAGCCTCAGAGCTGCCCTCTCCAGCACCAATAGGGCACCTAATCAGGGAGTTCGGAGGGTCAGATAGAGAGCAGATAGAAAACGCGCACAAACAAGCCTCAGCAACTCAAGTGCTAAATTTACTCAACGGCTTTGTAGAAACAAGACTACTCAAGAACAAAAATTCACTCATTGTAAAAGAAATCCAATCTCAAAAAAGCTTAGAAGACAAAATAAAAATTGGGTTCAAGGCAATACTCAGCAGAAACCCATCAGCATCAGAACTAAAACTATTTAAATCGTCATTAAAAGATAGCGAAGTGGTATATAAAGAAATAGTATGGACACTAATAAATAGCCACGAATTTATATTTATTAAATAAAAAAAGGAAAAATATGAAAATAGATGAACTAGGAAGAAGAGAATTTATAGCGCAGGCGGCGAAAAGCTGCCTGGGAGTAGGTCTTATGCCAATGGCAGGATCATATATAACCAATAGTGTACAGGCTTTACAGCCAGGAGTTAGACCAGCAAGCGCAAGGCATGTTATATATTTAAACATGGCAGGAGCAATGTCTCATCTAGATACCTTTGGCCCAAAGCCAGATGCTCCAGATATTCAAGGCCCTACACAGGCAATTGCTACAAGCGCAGACGGAATTCTACTATCAGAAAACCTACCGAAGACTGCGCAGTTCATGCATAAAGCTTCCGTTATAAAAACGATGGTATCAAGCCAAGGAGCCCACGAACAGGCAAGCTACCTCATGCATACTAGTTATCTAAAAAGAGGGACAATAGTTCACCCCACTTTTGGGAGTTGGGTTTCAAAGCTAGCAGGACCAATCAACAGCACAATTCCAACTAACATCAAAATCGGAGGCGGCGGAGGAGGAGCAGGCTTTCTTGAATCAAAGTACGGAGCTTTGCCAATAAATAATCCAAAATCTGGACTTGCAAATAGTAAAATGGCATCATACCTAGATTTAGAACACTTCCAAGGAAGAATTTCTTTGGCAGAAAAGCTAAATCAAAATTTTTCTACAGATTTTCCTCAAAAACAAGTTAGAGCTTATTCAGACTTATATAGAGATGCAGTCAAACTAATGAATAGTAATGATCTAAATGCTTTTGACATTACAAAAGAGCCCCAATCAACGGTCGATCTCTATGGAACAACTAATTTTGGCCAAGGATGCATGCTAGCAAGAAGGTTAGTTGAAAACGGGGTAAGGTACGTTGAGGTAACTAGAGGAGGATGGGACACTCATGACAATAATTTCGAAAGAGTAGCGGCAAATTGCGCAGATATTGACCAAGCATTAAGCGGGCTACTCTTCGATTTAGATAGGAGAGGTCTTCTAAGCGAAACGCTAGTAGTATTAACTTCAGAATTCGGAAGAACTCCAAATATTAATGGTAGAGACGGAAGAGATCATTGGCCTTATTGCTTTACAGCATTTATGGCGGGAGGAGGAGTTAAAGGAGGATTTACCTATGGAGAGAGCGACAAAACTGGACGAAGCCCGATAGAAGGAAAAGGCATAAAGCCTGAAGATTTAAATGCAACAATAGCATTTGCATTAGGATTATCAATAAACAGTCTCCAATATTCTCCATCAGGACGACCCTTTACGATAGCAAATAAAGGAGAACCCCTCTTTGACGTTCTAGACATTTAATAAAAGAAAAAAACATTTTTTTGTGTATTATAACATATGAAAGAACTAGATTTTTCAGATCAAATTAGATATATGGAATGCTTCGCCTGCGAGCTCGAAGGAATCGAACAAGAGATTTCTGAAGAATCTTGGGCATCAGAGAAAAACAAAGGAAAAAAGCTAAATAAACCTTTTAGAACTTCAGGAGGGCCAAAGAAATTCTCAGTCTACGTTAAAAATGATAAAGGCAACGTGGTAAAAGTTAACTTTGGAGACCCTAATATGGAAATTAAAAGGGACGACCCAAATAGAAGAAAGAATTTTAGAGCTCGACACAATTGCGATAACCCAGGGCCCAAATGGAAAGCAAGATATTGGAGCTGCAGAATGTGGAGCGGAAGAAGCGTCAATAAAATCACAAAGGGTTCAGACATGACAGATGAAGAAGTATTAATCTTCCTAGATGAATCTGAAGCAGAGCTTACAAAGCAGCAAAAAACCCTTCCGCCAGCATTGCAAAAGAAAATTTTAGAAAAAAAAGGTAAAAAATCTAAAGAAGATAAAAAACCTAAAGATAAGGATAAAAAAGAAGAATCTGAGGCTAAAAGAGGCCTTTGGGACAACATTAGAGACAAGAAAAAAAGAATGGGCAAGAATTATCGCCCAGCAAAACCTGGAGATAAAGATCGGCCAGACGCAAAATCCTGGAAGAAAGCTCAAAAGAAAAAAGAAGATTCCAAAGCTCAAGTCTCTAAGGATGGAGAATATAAGGGCAAACCTCCTTCTTCAGGAGGACCATCGAGCGAAAAAGATTTTAAGCCTCATAAAATGTATGACAAAAACGGAAAAGCATACATGGCAAAAACAAAAGAAGATCATTTAAAAATGAAAAAAATGGGCTACACCCACGAAGACCCAAAGATGAAATCTGAAAGTGGGTACAAAAATAAAAAGAAAAGCTACTAATAACCACCAATGACGTGAACCTGATTATACAGGCAGAACTTTGCGAACCACCTAGCGAAATATCCTGCTTTAGGGATGTAACGCTATATGGAAAAACTTTTATTTTTGATGATGTTATCTTAGAATGCCAGCAAGGAACCAGAAGTATATACTGGAAATGGCTAAAACAACACGGGGCCCACGATTTTGTTTCGCAGCTAGTAAGGGAAGACGAAAGAGTAAATGGATTTAAAATTGCAACAATAAAAGGAAACTATATAATAGATAGAATTTGTTGCGAAAATATCCCTACAATAATATCAACCCTTAACAAATTTAAAAATTATTTATAATGAGCACTCCATGGTCGCTAAAACAAATAGCTTTTATCATAATATTAGGTATAGCATTACCTATTTTAGATAAATTTATTTTCTAACAAAACAAAACAGTTTAAAAATTTTTTGCATGAAAGACCTGCTTCCAAGCATTGCGTTATTTTTAGCATCCGTTGGGATATACATCTTAGCGGTAATAGGTTTAATGGAATTAGCTTCAATCTTAGAATCTATGTCAAAATGAATCCAATAAAAATTAAAGATCAAATAGAAAATATTTTTGTAATTACCTTTAAAGACTGCGAAAGGGCAGATCATTATAAAGATAATGAGATCTTTTCAATTTTTTACGGAGTAGACTCAAGATATGATCCCGCAAAAGCCTTAAAAGATAATGGTTTTAAAGCACAGATAAAAAGTTATCATTGGCACATGAATAGGTTTAACGGCTCTTACGGATGCCTTATGAGTCATTATTTACTTTGGGAGGAGATAGCTAAAAAAAATACTGATAAACTTTTTTTAATACTTGAAGATGATGCGAACATAGAAGATGTTGAATATTTTCTAGAGCAGGAAATTTGCCTTAAAGAATTAAGGCAAAAATTTAACATCATTAATCTAAATACAAACGGATCAAGAGGAAGCGACGCGTACCTTATCTCAAGCAAAGCATGCAAAAATATAATAGACGCACTACAAAGAACTATATACCTGCCTGCAGATAGAACAATATTTGAAGGATTAAAGTGGAAAATCCACCCAGAAAAATCAATCAGAATAGCAAGGCCCTTTCCAGGAAAAGACCAAAAATACTCAACGCCAGGAAATAGAGGTAACGTAAAACCATGGATTGGGCATGCAAAATGGGTTAATGAAAGATCAATAATTAATAAAAAAAATAATTTAGCAAAAGATAACGTTCCAAACGTAAAAGAGCTGCAAAGACCAAATGACAACTTCCTGGAAGTTCTCACAAAACAAGTAAATAAAAAAAATAAATCATGCATAGTCGCCTTATGTGAAGACTCTAAACCAACAGCTTTCTCAAGATTTCTTTCAACCTTTTCAGATTACGATATATTCTTTTTTAACAATAAAAAAGGAGACAATTCTTTTAAAAAAAATTCATGGGGTAATTATGTAAATATTTCAGAAGAATATTGCATAAGATCAGGCTATTCAGGCTTCTCTTATAACGACAGAAATAAGGTAGAATCTAAAGCCCTAGAAAAAGGAGCGCTTTTTATGTATGGATTATATAAAAAACTCAGAAAAGAAATGTACAGAAACATATGGTTTATACATGAGGACGTATTCTTTTTTAGCGAGAAAACTCTAAAAGATATAGACAGAAGATACAGCAAAGCGTCTCTTATTTGCAAGAATCTCCTCAGAGCATCATCAATAAAAGATAAAAAAATATTGTGGAGGCTTTTTGGAGAAAATTCGAGAAACCGACATGCCGTAGATAACTCGCAACTTTTTTACAGCAACCTAAAAGCATTTAGAATAAGGCCAGAAATGATGCTGTCCTACAATAGTTACGCAGAACATCATAGTCAGCTTTTTTATAATGAAATCTACCTTCCTACCTTTGCACTTCTAAATAACTTCACAATCAGCAGACCTCCTGAAATGAGAACAATATCAAGCGAGCCTCCTCAAAACTGGGATATTAGAAATTTAGATAAAGCATGCTTTTTCTCACCCATGAATTTTGAAGAACAAAAAAATATGAGAACTTTACTCAGGGGTCAACCTTATTAGACGGAAATTTATTTTGATAATATTTCATATTGATTTTCAGACAATAAATTTGAAAGATTTAATCTTTCTATAACTTCATAGTCTTTGTATAAATATTTTTTTAAAATAAGCTTAGACTCTTTACTTACCCATGACTTATTCGCCTTGTTATTTTTTTTATGAACGTTACAATTAATTCCAAACATCTTATTTAAGTCGTGATGCAATGTTTCCAAACAAATAATACCAAGTATGTTTTGCGGGTTATATTTTTTTGAAAATTTTCCAATATAAAAATCTAAACCCATCCCACAATGCTCTGGACGCTTAAACCATAACTTCTGAGCTCTTGAGTATTTCCAAGAATGACCGCCACTTATTGAACGATGTATAGATAAATTTAAATCACCATTTTTCGCATAAAGCTCAGAACAAAGACTATCTATACTCTCATATTTTTGATGAAACCTTAATTCACCTCGAAGTCTTTTTTGTCGAGATTGCCACCCTTCACCTGATTGAAGTAGGTATTTTCTCCAATAAAATGCAGAAATAAATCTCTCTACTGGATTCCTTAATGCAATGAGATATTTTCGATCAGGCAGATACACAGGCCTCCGAAGATGAACTGTACTGAAATTAAAATTATTTTGATTTAACAAGGAAATGATCGTAGTCCCCCCACATTTTCCTATATGTATAAATACAAAATCCTTACAAAATGCCATTCTAATTAGGTGGAAACTTAAGCTCCTTTGGCAAGCAGGGGCGTTTATATAAATAAGATTCTTCTCTGTTTTCCCAACCGCCACGCTTCGCTAAAGCGGAGTGGGGGATTCCTTCATGAATATGAACCATGCTATCTATAATTTCTTTAATTTTTGGATCAGTGTCATATAAATATGATAACGTAGAATGAAACGTAAAATACGGCCACCTTTTAAGAGATTGAAACTTCTTAACAAACTCCTCCTTCCACCTTTTAATTAAATAATGATCGGCATGATCAGCGCATAAAAACCAACTAACGGTTTCCTTAATCCCCGTCCTCTTTTCCATTCGAGGAACAAATCTATAAGCAAAAAATCCAGTCTCGTTAACCACTTTATCATAAAACTCAGAGAGAGGAAGCATTGGGTAAACACTTGCGTCAGCCCAAACGCCACCATATTTAGACAATAATAGAATTCTTACAAGATCTGACATGGCAGGCATTTTCCTTCGAGGAGAATTATTAAGTATATCAGAATATTCGGGAACATATTCAGGAATAGTCTTAGAAGAAAGAACCTTAATATCCCAATCAGGATTCAGATCTCTCCATTTTTTTATACAGGCACGATTATGATTATTTAAAGACCTATGATTCTCTCCCTGGAACCAGCACATCCATATTGTTTTATTCGTTTTCATATAATTTTATATCCTTTTCTATTTACCAAATTCATAACCAAACATTTTTATATCTTCAGCAAACTGCTTTTTGACAATTTTTCTCGTCTCATCATTGTAGTATTCCATGTAAGGCTTGCGGTCAGTTTTATTTGTATGCGGAAGCTTAAATTTTGGCTCTTGGATTTTGTCGCAAATAAGCTCCCAATCCTCTTGAAGGGTTTCAAATTTTCCTATAAAGTTAATCCTAAGATCGAGGAATTTGTACTGGGGTTTCATATGTCCAGGCCTAGAGAATCTAATAAGATCGTTTTTTACAAAACTTTCAAAAGTTTTACCATATTTCCAAAATGCATCTCTCGCTTTTCCTGTTACAGGGTGTTTTTGCATATACCCCCATTCGCTAACCATTCTGTCCCACGGATTTCTGACAAAAGTAAATTTAAAAAAACTCCTAGCTTCAGGCGCCCGCTTTAATATTTTCCATAACGGAAAATGCTCTTTATTGCGGCCGACGAGCATTGAAGCCCCCAAGGGAGTAGGGTGAGGTTTATGTCCAGAGTCATTCCATGCCCCAAAATGCCTTTCTATCGAGTGCCCGCCCGTTTTAGGAATATGAACAAAAACAAACTTTTTTTCCTTATGAACCATAAAATTATATACACAACATTTAATGTATCTTTAAGAGATTAATCAAACGAGTAATTAAAGTTTTTAATATCTTGAGAATATTTTTCCCCAACAGCGTCTCTCATTTCCGAAGTATAGAATTCTTGATATGGGACCCGTCGAGGAGGAGTGGACATTCTTTTTTCCAAGCAAATATTACTCAAATTAAGTGCTTGACTTACGATACCAAAATCCGCTTCTAGGTTTTCAAATTTTCCAACAAAGTTAACAAGAAGCTCCTCACGATCATAAAGATAGAAGCTCTGTGTAAAAAAGTGTTTATTTTTCTTATTGTTTAGAAGTAATGATTTAAAATTTTTTCTGAATATGCTTATTTCTAATGCCGACCTTCTTGCTTTTCTTAGTGAACCTCTAAAGGCTGCTGCAGAAACAAACCTATCCCAAGGGTTTCTTACAAAAGAAAAAGAAAAATACTGGTTATAGTTTTTTATTTTTTGCATAAGGTTTTTTGCGGGTGCGTGTTGCAACCCTCCCCCAAAAAAAGATTCTCTATTTTTTTTTGCCTGCACAGGATTTATTCCGACGTTCTTAATATCCCCGTGCATACCTAACGCAAATTCAACCGAAGTTCCTGCAGTTTTTGGAATGTGAACAAATATACATTTATATTT
>Ga0160423_10002119_pt1 | contig 16609 bp, 7 predicted proteins | sample CRUFie14St8metaG_FD_108191 | JGI IMG/M metagenome (GOLD analysis project Ga0160423, IMG submission 108191) | Marine microbial communities from the Costa Rica Dome - CRUD Field 142mm St8 metaG | ecosystem: Environmental > Aquatic > Marine > Oceanic > Photic zone | place: Costa Rica: the Eastern... | reverse complement strand
GGTGAGCCTCGCCGCCGGGCTCGTGGACGGAGCGACGATCCCGAGGGCGGAGGTCTGCCCCGGGCTGGAGATCTCGCGGGTCGTGAAGGGGTGCTGGCAGCTCAGCGGTGGACACCGGGGGGACAAGGCCTCGGACCACACCACCGGCAAGTCGGCGGTCGCGGATTTCGACAAGTTCGTGGAGGCCGGCATCACGACGTTCGACACAGCGGACATCTACGGCCCGAGTGAAGAGCTCATCGGAAAGTACCTTGACGGGCGCGGGGGCTCCGAGGGCGTCCAGGTATTCACCAAGTTCTGCTGTTTTGGCGCAGACATGGACCTCGTCACCCAGAAGATGGTCGACAAGCGCATCAAGGCGTCGAGGATGAAGATCAAGATGGAAGAGCTCGACCTCGTGCAGCTCTACTGGCACGACTACGGCAAGAAGAACTACGTGGACGCCATGAAGTGCCTGAGCGAGAACGAGACCGTTAGGAATATCGGAGTCACGAACATGGACGTGCGAAGGCTGGAGGAGTTCAAGACTGCTGGCGTCCTGCCAGTCCTGAACCAAGTGCAGTACTCACTGCTGGACAGGAGGCCTGAGAACGGGATGACGACGTTCTGCGCAGAGCACGGCGTCAAGCTCCTGCCCTATGGCGTGCTTGCTGGCGGCCTCCTCTCTGACCGCTACCTCGGGGTGCCCGCCTCGCAGGTTAAGTTTGACACGTACTCAAAACAAAAGTACGCGTCCGTGATCCAGCAGGGAGGCGGGTGGAAGTGGTTTCAGGAGCTGCTTTCCGTTTTGTCTGAGATCGCTGACTCAAAAGGTTCGACCATCGCCAACGTTGCGAGCGCGTGGGTGCTGGCCAGGCCCCAGGTCGTGGGCATCCTGATCGGCGCGAGGAATGCGGACCACGTGCAGGACCACCAAGCCATATCCCGAGTGAGCCTGGAGACGGGGGACCTGGACAAGATCGCCGCGGTGCTGGACAAGGGGGTCAAGCCCCAGGGCGACTGTTACGACTGGGAGCGAGGGACGGGGCCATTCTGAGCGCGCGGGAGGGCCGTGAGGTTAGAGTCAGAGAGAGAAGAAGAAGAAAGAAAACGAAGAGGAAAGAAATTTATTACAATTTACCCTTTGTATCTATTTTGCCTCGTACCACGTGTCCGCGGTCTTGGCGTCAACACTGAGCGAAACGCTGAGCGGATTGGTCCCGTGGAACGGGTTCTCCATGCAACGCCTGACCAGCTCTAGAGCTCTCTCTTTCGTCTCCGAAGGCCCTTCCAGCATAACCTCGTCGTGGACCTGGAGCAGGAGCGTCCAGCCCAGCTCCCTCAGCTCCTGATTCCTCTGGATCTCCAGCATCGCCAATGTCGCGATGTCGGCAGCGCCGCCCTGGATTGGCGTGTTGATGGCGGCCCTCTCCAGGTGCTTCCGCACCCCCGAGTTCCTGCTGTTGATCTGGTGCAGGTGCCTCTGCCTGCCGAGCAGGGTGCGCACGCTCTTCAGCTGGTGGGCCTCCACGATCCTCTCTTCCTGCCACGTTTTGACCTCCGGGCGGTCGCGGTACCAGCGATTCAGGGTCTCCTCGGCCTCCCTGAGCGACACCTTCCAGTCCTTGGCCAGCCCGTGCGCTGTCTTGCCGTACGCGATGGAGAAGTTCAGCACCTTGGCCTTCCTCCTCTCCGCCGCGAACATGTCCTTGATGAGGGGGACGGGCGGGTCCTCGCCCGCCTCTCCCTTCCACTCGAGCAGGCACTCCCCCTTGTCCACAGCCTCCTGGATGTGCTCGTACATCCCGAGGGCCGTCCTGCTGTGGAAGTCTCCCCCCCGCTCGAAGGCGTCCAACATGCTGACGCACCCAGTCATGTGGGCGAGGAGCCTGAGCTCCAGCTGCCCGTAATCCGCCACCACCAGCGTCTTCCCCGCCGCGACGTCCGCAGTGAAGGCCTGCCGGATCTTGTACCTGTCCTTCTCAAGCGCCGGCTGGTTCTGGAGGTTGGGCCTCCTCGCGCTGAGCCTCCCGGTCTCGGTGTTGATGTTCATGCTGCAGTGGATCCTGCCCTCAGAGCACTTGATGGCATCGCCCTGGAGGGGAATGATGAAGTTGCTCAGGAGGGTGTCGATGGCGGCAACATCGCAGAGGGCGTCCATGGCAGCGCAGGCCCTCAGGCCCTCCCGCCCGCCCCCGAAGGCGGCGAAGGCCGTCCCCAGGCCGTGCCCCTTGGCCTCCTCCTCCGTCAGGTCCCAGTTCTCCTCGCGGAGGAGTCTCTTCGCGGCCCCCTGGTTGCCGGCGAGGCCCCTCAGCATGGGCGTGTTTGCGCCCGGCCATCCCGAGGGCGTGGTGTGCTCCACGGGCAGCGGGCTTGGCACGTCCCTGCCCCACAGACCGTGCAGCTCGATGTCGATGTTCTTCTTAGGCTTCTTCTTCCCCTCCTCGATAAACCCGGTCTCGTTGGGGACCTTGAAGACCCTCACCATCTCCACCGCCTCGGAGGTCTTCTGGTTCAGCGCCCCCGCGAATAGGAGCTGCCTCAGCTGCAGCGCCGACCCGATGTTCATCAGCTTGGCGTCGGGAACCCTCTCCGAGGCCCACTCCCTGAAGAAGGCCTGGGCCTCAACCTGGTCCTGCGTCGCAACTTTCTCGATCTTTGCCAGGTGGTCCTGGTCCGCGAGCACGCCCTTGTGCTCCATGTCCGTCAGCAGGCTGCCAAAGGGCCTCCAGAAGTTGGCGTAGAACTCGTACATGTTGAAGCTCCTCCTGCCCTGCACGAGGTTGCTGTACGTCTGCGCCATGTCCACCCCGTCCCCAATGCACTCCGTCTCATACAAGTTTCCCTCGAGGGCCTGGTAGAGCTGCCACGTGGCCTCCACGTCCAGCGTGCAGTACTTGATCCACTTGCCCCTCGTCTCCTCGCCCTGCTGGAGCTCGTCTACCGGGGGCAGCACCACGAGCTTGCCCTCCGTGCCGTCCTTCTTGATGTTGGGCTTTCCGAAAATCTCCTTCATGGACGTCTTCTTGAAGAGGCTGGCCTTCTCACCAAGGAGCTTCGAGTCCCCCGAGAGAGACTCGAGGCTGTAGCCGCCCTTTGTCAGCCGGGAACTGTCGTACAGCCGCGCCATGTGCATGGTGTCGCCGAAGAAACCCTTGCACTGGATCCCCTCGTTGCCAAAGATGTGCCGGTCAAAGCTGTAGTTGTGCCACACCTTCTTGATGTCGTTGTCCTCCATGAAGGGCTTGAAAACCTCGACAATGCCCTCCCTGTCGTCGCAGTCCAGGAGATCCACCCAGATCTTGCTCTGCCTGGAGCCGTTCGCGACGCCAACGCCAAAGTGAGCGTCCGGGCCGCAGTACAGAGCAAACGAAATGAGCTTGCCGTGGCCCACGGGGGAGGCGGTCTTGACGTCGATGTCCGCGACCTCCGTGTCGCAAGCGTACACCTTGTCCTTATACCTCGTGGACAGCAGGGCCACCACGCGCTGGGCCTGCGTCACGTTGTCGACGGTGTAAACGTCCGCTGGGGCCGGCTCCGGGGGGGATCCGGAGGCCTTTTCCTCGCCGCCTTGGTCTCCCGCGGTGGCGGGTTCTGCGGGGGCGGCGGCCTGGACCGCCTTGGAGAGCTGCTTCGGGTCCTCCTCGCCCGCCGACCCCTTGCCCGCCTCGCCCTGCGCCGCGTCGTCCGAGACCTGCAGGATGTACTGCACCTCGGGGCGGCTCTGCCGCTCGCGCTGCTCCAAAGAATAAGCCCGACGCTTGGACTCTCCCTGCTTCCGTATCGCATCCAGCCGCTGCTTCTCCGAGCTCGTCGCGCTCTTGAAGGGCGCGCTGAACAGCCGGACCGAGCCCCGGCCCTGCGCCTGCCTGTGCAGCGTCCAACCGCGCTTCGCGCTCCTCAGGGCAAAGGCCAGCATGTCGCCTCTCTCTCTCAAGTTACGGCCTCTCTCTGTCAAGTTCCAAGCTCTCGTTGACATTGCACCACGTTACGGCATGCTCAGCGCCAACGTCCCCCCCCCCCTCGCGTGCTCCTGCCCACCAACGAGCCTCCCCCTCGGTCCCCCTCCCGCGGTCTGACCGCCGCGCTCTTCTACTTTTGCGTAGTCCCCCCCAAAGTGCTAAGTTCTTGAGCCCTCGGCGCGGGAAAAAACACGAAATATCTGGAAAAATCTCCGCCGCGTAGGGAGCACCAGGGAAGGCGATGTTCATTATTTGATTCAATGATTGTAACGTTACATGCAGTCCCCCGCCCAAGCCAGCCCATCAGCTCGAGATGAGCTCGTACTCCGCCTTGATGGACTTGACGACGAGGGAGACCTCCAGGACCGCGGCCATCTGCGCGAGCCTGTCGATTTCCAGCACGGTGGACTGGAAGTGCTCTGCCGCGGAGACAAAGAGCTTTGCGGCCTCCCTCCTCTGGATCTTGGGCGAGATGCTGAGCGCGACGTCCTCGAAGGCATCCTGCTCCAGGAATCCGTTCTGCTCCGGATCCTTCATGGTCAGCACCCTCTGCCACTTTTGGATCCTCAGCTCCTGGCCGCTCAGGATATACCGCAGCAGAAACTCGTTCACGCTCTTCTTGGTGTACTGAACGTACTTGCTCTGGTACTGCTGGATGATCCCGTCGATCGAGGTGACCGTTGCCCCCGGGTACAGGCTCGAGAGCAGCTTCTCGAAGTGGATCTGGTTGGCGAGCGGGACGATGGAGGTGATGCTGCGGAACTGCATGACGTACATCCACAGGGTGTCGTCGATTGTGCCGCTCATCAGGCCCACAAAGAGCCTCACTGTGGCCTCCTCCTTGTCGAAGTTGAGCTTGAGCGACGACAGGATGTCGAACGCCACGTGGACAACCGTCGTCTTGAGGCCGTAGATGTCCTCCAGGTACGTGTAGAAGAAGTCCTCCAGAAACTCGTTCTGGGTCTCGTCGTCCGGCGCCGCGGACTCCTTCGCTTTGTACTTGGCCTGCAGGATGTTCCGCACCAGCCTGGAGAGCTTGGCCAGGTCGAAAGTCCTCCGGTACCTCGGGATGGTGTCCACGTCCTCCGCGTACTTGCGGTACCTCGCCCAGATTCTCTCACTGTTGAAGACCTTGTCCTCCCTCCCGGCCTCCTCCTTGACCTCCTTCTCGATGAACTCCTCCTCCTGCAGCAGGCCGAGGCTCTTGATGTCCTCGTCCCTATCAGGGAACGTCTTGAGCTTGGCCATCAGCGCGTGCAGCTCCTTCTGCACGATGGAGATGTCGCCCACAAAACCTTGCCTCAGGTTCCTCATCTTCTCCGTGGAGGTTCCCTCAAGGAGGCTCTCGTACTCGTCCATCACCGCGTTCTGCAGCATGCAAAGCTGCTTTGTCAGCTTGGTGAAGTCGTCAAAGGCCTCCGCATTGCCCTCCTCACCGCCCCGAGCGCCCTCCGTGTCCTGGGCGGTGCGCAAACCCGTGAACTTCTGGTGAAGGTGCCTCAGGTACCGCCTCTTCCCCTCAAGGTCCTGCAGCTTGTTGGATACCTGCGTGGAGTTCCGCTTCCAGCTCTCGACCTCATGTTCCAGCCTCGACAGGTCCCGAGACTTCTCGACGACTAGGTTGGAGTGGTCCAGCTTGCACGCGTTCAGGTCGTCCGTCGTCATCTTGAGCTTATACTCGAGCTCTAAAACCCGGCTCTCGAGTTCGTTCGGCTGGTACTTCTGCTGGCCGAGGGCCTTGAGCCTGCTGACCTCGTCCTCGAGATCGCTCACTTTGGACCGCAGGGCGGCGTTCTCCCCAATCAGCCGTTCGACTTCTCTGGACCGCCTCGCCGCGACGTCAAAGTAGGGCACCTTCTCGAGGCACTCCACGTTGGCCATGGATGCAATGGGAAAAGTGCAGACCTCGTCGCTGTAAACCGCGTCAAGGATGTGTCCCATGAGCCTCTGGAGGAAGCCCTGGAAGGGGCCGAGCACCTTGGCCGAGAGCAGCTCCCGCAGGACCGCGACGCTCACTGCAATCCGCTTGACGGTCAACTCCGACTCCCCGCCCGTCCTGGTGAGCAGCTCGCTGTACCGCGCCTCGTACTGGAGGGGCAGCGACCGCATCTTGGCCTTCGCGTCCAGTATGCTACGGCCCCCGCGGACCCCCGAACGGGACGACATGGCGGCAGCGTGGCTGTCTCGCCAATGCGCGCGCGAGCTCTGTCCCCCAATGGACCTCTGTCCTTCGTTTGAACAGCCCCGATGCACAACTGATCAATTGGACAATTCCTGTTTTTCTTTTTTTTCGTAAACCGAGCGTTGGAGGGGGAGTGTTGTGGGGAGGGAGGGTGCCTAGGGGAGCATGGCGGCGGGGTCGAGGGGAGCGTGCTCTGCCCTTCGCGCAACGAAGCCACGAGCGACAGCTTTTTTTTTTTGTTGGGAAGAATAATAAAAAGAAGAAAGGTACGAGCACAACAACAAACCCAAAAAGATAAATTAAAGTTGCATAAATTAAGATTGAAGCAGACAAGCTTTTTACTCGGTGAGCAGGGCACCCACAAGCAAGAGTCCGGCCCCGATGGTGGCGGGCATGAGGGTGCTCCAGCCGGAGAAGGCTGCAGAGTTGGCCCCAGAGTTGGCCCCGGAGTGTGCCCCAGCGGACGTGAATTTCTGGTTCACGGCAGGGCAGTTCTTCGCGTGCTCGTTCATGAGAGTGAAGTCGCACTGCTGGCTCAAGGCCTTCATGAGGGTGTGGGAGGCTCCCATCTCCTTGGCGAGCTTGTGGCTCGAGTGAGCGCACATGCAGCCGCCGTTGTTCCACGCCTTGGCGGCCCTGCAGCACTGCTCGCTGGCGTCCAGGGAGTTGCACTTTGTGATGTCCAACAACATGGGGAGGTCGCAGGACACGCACTCGGGGTGGCGTCCGCGCCCGCTCCTGCTTGGGTCGACGGTTCCCTTGATGGCCATCCCCGTGATGCAATGCTTGTCGTGGATGAAGTGGTGAGGGTGGTGGGGCCCGCTGGGCTTTGAGGCGCTTGGCTGCTCGTACCCGAGCGTTATGTTGGCTGGCTCTTCCTTGGAAAAGGCGGTGACCTTGTCGCAGTCGATGTCGTCCAGCACGGGAGGCGCCATGTATGGGTCGCTGAAGGTCGCCTTGAGCCTGCAGGCCTCAATGATGTCCTGCTCGGAGGGTCCGTCGAAGGCGGTGACGTTCATCTCGGACTCGGGGATTCCGTTTCCGTCGACGTATGCGTTGGGCTCGCCATAGGTGGTGGCCTCAATCAGCGCGCGCCTGGACACCATCCTGCTCCTTGGGGACAGCTTCTGCAGCATCTGCAGGTTGAGGGAGATGTCCCTGAGCAGGGCCTTGTGCTGGTTGTAGGTCAAGCACTGGTCGGGGCTGTTGGACCCTGGAATCCAGGCGATCTTCTCCCTGGGGCACCTCACGCACATGTTTCCTCCCTGGGCGTACGTGTCAGTTGGGCAGGTGCGGCAGGCAGCGCTGCCCTCCTCAAAGGCGAACCTTCCCGCGTAGCAGGGCTTGCAAACAGCCGAGTTCTTGTTGAACGCGTACGTGCCGGCGGGGCACGCCTCGCAGGTACCGTCGGCGAGCCTCTTGGATCCGGCGGGGCAAGCGTCACGGCTACCCTCCCCGGCGAGCATGGCAGTCACCATATCGACGACCTCCTCCACAGGGATGGTCATCTCCTCCTGCATCCACCACGCGCTCGGCACGGGGAGCAGCCAGTAGTCCTGGTCAAGGGCGGCGGCGAGGTGCCAGAACATCATTGGCGGGTCCCTCATGAACTGGAACTCGAGCACGTGGGTCCCAGGCGCGGCGAAGAGCATGTGGGAAAGGCCAGCGCCGTGGGGCCCCATGATCACCTTGGCCCTCTTGAAGAGATCCACGAGCTCGGACACGTCGTCGATGTTGTCGTACACCACGACCTCCTCGTTGGGGAAGGCGGCCTCGAGCTTGCTCAGCAGCTCCTCCTCGTTGGCGACCTTGCGCGTAGACGCGTGGGCGCGGGTGCAGTACACGATGAGGTCCCTCTCGGCCTCTGGCAGCGCCTCGCCCGCGCCGAGCTCCTGCCTGGTGGCCAGCAGGGACTCGCGGGCCGGGGTGATCCTCGGCGTGGGGGTGGGGAAGTAGAGGACGTCGGCGGTGTAGACCTTGAGGGGGTCGTACTTCACGACGGACTCTGCGGAAATTCCGAGCACGTCCAGGAACTTCTGCTCGTAGGGCTCGCCCCACATCAGGATCTTGGTGCCCTCAGGCAGGCCGGCCTCCTTGAGCAGCACGAGCTTGGGCAGGGTCTCCACGACGAAGTGGTAGTACATGTGTCCGTACCTCTGGATGGTCGTGGCCAGCGAGGCGTAATGCTCCTTCCTGGTGGCCTCGAAGATCCTGTTGGCGGTGACCTCGGTGGGCATGGGGTTGGGGGTGGTGCGCTCGAAGAACATGTTCTTCTCGTGGTAGATGTTGCCCTCGACGTCCCACACGAGGCCGTTCTCGCCCTCGACGTAGGCCTTCTCGATGGTCGCGACGTAGGGGACGCTGACCTGCTCAAAGGTGTTCGCGGCGCTCGCGTCGCTGGAGATGTCCTGCATGAAGGAGAACTCCTTGTGGAAGTCCTCAAGGAGCTTGGAATCCATCGTGCTGGGCGCCTTCCTGTCGAAGGGCTGCTGCGCCTCGCCGAGGATCTGGACCCTCACGTTCGAAGGAGCCTCGCTCGCGAGGTCCGTTACGATGTTGAAGTTCTTCGTGGTGGCCTGGGCCACGCCGCAGGCGCAGCCCAAGAGCGCAAGGGCGACGACGACCTTGTTGAAGCTCGCCATGGTGCGTGCGGTACTCTCTCTTCCTCTCTGTCGATTCGCTGTCCTCGTCGTCGGCGGGAGGCGCGGCGACTGCGAACCAGGTTTGGTTTGCCTGCGCGCGCCCCAACGCTCCTGCCGTTACTTCCTGGAAAAACTGGAGCCTCGTTCGCTTCCGGCGTTGCGCCCGAGATCGATTTGGATCCATGCAGAACGTGAAATCTACTCTGGCATCAAAGTTCATCGAAAGTATCGCTCGCGGAATTCGGAACTTCTCTCATCGAAGATAAAACAATTTAACAGAAGATAAAACAATTTTGAACGATAAATTACGATTAGCCCAAAGCTCCAATTTTGGGCTCACCCTTCTTCCTCGGAATCCTCCTCCGATTCCTCCTCCTCGGACTCCTCTTCCACCTGAGACTCGTCCTCTGATTCCTCTTCGACCTGGGATTCCTCCTCTGATTCTTCCTCATCGCTCTCCTCCGCACCCTCCGTCTCCCCTCCCGGTCTCTCTTCCTCCCCTGCCCCCTCCTCGGCCTCCGTTTCCTGCTGCTGTTCCTCCTCCTCCTCGTCGGACTCCTCCTCTCCCTCTGTCTCCCCTCCCGGTGTCTCCGCCACCTCCGCGGGCCGGTCCAGCTTGCTCAGGTTCACGCCCAGAGAGTGCTCCAGAGCGGCCTGGTCGGCAATCTGGAAGAAGTACAGCTTTCCCTTGTCCCTGTCAGACGAGCACCTGGTGCACAGCAAGTCATTGTCGTCGCCGTCGCGGGCTTCCACGAGCCCGAGCTCCAGGACCGCTGCCGCGGGGGGCAGGTCAAGCTCGATGTCCTTTACCATGGCACCTGTGGCGAACGAGAAGACTCCCACGTGGCCGCACCCGAGACCGAAGTACAGGTACTCGGTGCCAAGAACGGGGACCGTTTTACCCAAGGCGTAGGCCGGCGGCCTCCCGTCCTCGTGGAAGGCGACGTCCATCCTGGGAGCCTTCAAGTTTCCCGTCTTCAGGCAGACCAGGAAGACGGAAAAGTGTGGCTGTAGGACCTCCCGCTCCTCCTCCTCCTCCGGCGCCTTGCTCTTCGTGACCAGAACCAGCTCGTGGTTCTGGGAGGTGAAGGACGCGCCGCAAACCGCGAAGGGAACCTTCTCCCAGGCCGCCTTGACGAGCTCCCTCCCCCTCAGCTCGCCGGCAGAGTACAGAGACACGTACGCGGTGCTCCCGCCCTTTGCGGGACCCTTGGACACGTGCACGACCTGCCGGACGATAACGGCGCTCCTCTTGCTGCCCACAACCCTGTAAGAAGTCACCCACTCCCTCATGTTCTCTATCTCGGCGTCGTGATCTCGGTCCTCCTCCCTCCCCCCCGGTGGGGCTCCCTCTCCAGGCTTGGCGGCGCCCACCTCAAGCCGCTCCTTGACACAGAGGACGGACAGGCTCAAGCTCGTGTCCCAGGTCTCGTCTGGGACGTACCAGCCGAATCCTGACCTCTTGGCCTGGCTGCACGACCACAGCGAAATCTGGCCCAACGCGTCCACGGTGACCAAGTTCGAGTTGTCCCACGAGTACCCCGCAAAGATAACGGCCGCCTTGTGACCGTGGCAGATGACCTGCTTGATCCCCTGCTTGGCGACCGGGGGTCTTGACAGGAAGTCCATCGCACGCTCGTCCACCGTCCCCTCCCGCCGGCCAGCGCCGTCCCTCTGGAACTCAAGGGAGCCCCCGCGCTCCACGGTGACTACGGTGACGTCGCCCCACGCGCTTGGGACGATGAGGCGAGGGTAGAACCCGGCGACGTTGAAGGACGGGTGGAAGGCGAAGGAGACCTTTGATCCTTCGGGGTACGCAGCCGCGGCGCCGCGGGCCAGGAACCTCGAGGACTTGCTGAGCTGGCCGGAGGAGACCGAGGCTATCTTGTGCTCGTCAGTTGCCTCTGCCTCCGCCGCGTCCAGGGCCTGTCTGCTGGCGGCCTTCAAGGAGTAGACCGCAAGCGAGGCGTCGGTGAACAGGACAGAGACCTGAGCATTGTTGTAGCTCCAGCAGAGCGACAGGACCCCAACAACTCCCGCCTTCTTCGACTTTCTCCTCGCAGCGGTGCGCAGCACCAGTCCAGGACCCGACCTCAGATCCCACACGAGGAGCTCCCCTGCCGAGGTCCCAGCTGCAAGGTGGGCCCCGTCGTACGAGCACCGCAGGCAGCAAAGCTCCGTCTTTGCGCCCGCCTCCACGCCCAAGTTCTCGGGCTCCACCTCCACCCTCGACCAAAAGTCCTCTTCCGCGGCCTGGAAGTCTCCAGCAAGGCCTGACCTCTGGTCCCTGCCCATCTTCTCCAAGTTCAGCCTGCTCCGCCTCTCCGCCGCTGCGCCGACGCCCTCGCCCTCCGAGAACTCCCCCAAGAGCTCGTTGAAGACCGATGACCCCGAGAACAGGCCCCGCGCGGCGGAACCCTCGCCCATCCCCCCCAGGACGCTCGCCAGAGCGCTCCTCACTTTGCGAGACGTGGCCCTCCTCGTGTCCCCCTCCCCCGAGGGCTTTACCGCCAAAACGGCCTCCCTCGCCACCAGCGCGTTCGTCACCAGCCTGCGCGCGTAGGACTTGGCCTCCTCGCGGGAACGGAGGATCTCCCGATAGGTCTCCTCGATCGCTTCTCGCACCGCCTCAGCGAGGTATTCGTTTCCGATGATCCTGACCACCGCGGCCAGCTGCCTGGCCCTCCGGCCGGCGTCGTCCGCGGCCCGCCCGCCCTTGCGCGACACCAGGGCCTCCCTCTTGCTCGCCTCCTCGACGCTTGAGTCGACCACCTCGAGAAGGATGGACCGGACGAGGTCGAGGTCACCGGCGTCGTGATGACGTGCGACAGCCCCTGCTCCGGCCTGCCTGCCCGACGTCGTGGGCTCCTCCGCCACCCGGTTCTTCTCCAGCACCGACCGGGTCGCCTCCACTTGGGACCGCAAGCAACGCAAGCGGAAATTGTCCCCGATCCAAGTCTTTTCCAGCTTCCTCAGCACAGCCGAGGACCTCTGGGGCTGGGTTTGGTCCTCCCCGGGAGGCGCCCCGCCCTCGGCTCCGTCCTCGGCGCGCCTGTCCTTGAACTCCTTGAGGGAGGTCGCGGCGTTCGCGAGCTGCCCCCGCAGCTTCGCGATGTGGAACGCCTGGGACTCCTGCCTCCTCTCGAAGTCCGTCTGCCTGCTCGACAGAACATCGGCAAGGTTGAACGCGGCCTTCTCTCCGAGCCTTCTCGCCCTCGAACCACCCCGAGCGAGGCTGCTCACGAACTTTGACTTCTCTTCCTCGTCCGACAGGATCTTAAGCCTCTCCAGCTCCGTGCCGAGCACCGTCGTCCCGGAAAGCACCCGGTCCAATATCTTGGCACGGTTCCTCTTCCTCTCGTTTATGATCCCCTCGATCTCCGAGTGCTTCTGCCGCAGGGTCTCCGCCCTCTGCAGGGGGTCCTCCTTTGCGGCGTCACCCGACGCCCCCCGCATCTTTCCGGCGCTGGACATCAGGCGCAGCCCTTCTTGGTGCCGAACTCAGCGCCAGCCCCCTCCCTCCCTCCCCCCGTCCTCCATGCTCACACTCCGTCGCCCCCCCGCGCGCGCTCTCCCGGTTCCCGCGGCCCAAAACGAACACTTTTCTGTTGTTCCCTGCTGGCAGAGGGCGGGAAGCAGGCCCAGCGAGGGAGGGACAGGTGTGTGTGGGGGGGGGGGGGAGGAGGGGAGGGGGGCGGGGGGGGGGCCCGGGGGGGGGGGGGCGGGGGTGGGGGGGGGGGGGGGGGAGGAGGAGATGAGGGCGGGTGGGAGGCTCCGGGCGCAGTTTGGATCCCTGTCGCGCCGCGGGCGGCGCGGCTTGAGAACCGGGGCGGCAGGGGGTCCCGGCGTCGGCGTCGACGACGTCCTCCCTGTCTGCAACCTGCACCGGGAGCGCGCCTCGGTGAGCCTAGGCGCCGTGGTGGGCGTGTACAACGACCTGAAGAGGTCCTTGGAACGCGACCTCTCGCGGTTGGGACTCGCGGACGACCCCACCGCGCCCGGCAGGGAGAGCCTGTGCACGGAGCTCAGGTGGCTCGTCGAGGACTCGGTGGGCAGGGACGCTGCGGACTGGCGGGAGCTCCTCTCGGGTTCCGCTTCACCTGACGAGGTCGCGGGCCGCAGCCTTCTCTCCCGGCTCTCGCCCCGCGAGATCAGAGAGGTGTGGCGGCACAGGCTGAGCGAGAGGGTTCCCATCCAATACGTGCTGGGCACCGCGAGCTGGTACGACTTGGAGCTCCGGGTGGGCCCGGGGGTGCTTATCCCCAGGCCGGAGACGGAGGTCCTGCTGGACCTGGCGCTGCGGGCGATGGCCGGGCGGGGCGGCGCCCTCGGCCGCCACCCTTGGCTCGACCTCGGATCGGGGAGCGGCGCCCTCGCCGTGGGCCTGGCGTCCCACTCCCAGGAGGCCTGTGGCCAGAGCGTTCGCGTGGCCGCGGTGGAGCGAAGCGACCGGGCCAGGGCCTACGCGGAGGAGAACGTGTCCAGGTGCGGCGTTGGGGACCTGGTTTCTGTCCTGTCTGGGTCCTGGTTCGAGCCCGTCCTCGATCGAGTCTTCGGCGGCATCGTGAGCAACCCTCCGTACGTGACGGGCGAGGAGATGAGGGGTCTGCAGGCAGAGGTGGGAAGGCACGAGCCCGGAGACGCGCTCTACGGCGGTCCGGGTGGGGGCCTGGACGACCTGGAGCACATCGCGAGTGAGGCGGCGGGGCACTTGGTGCCGGGGGGGTTCCTTGGCCTGGAGACTGGAGGTGGTGGGCAGGCGGAGCAGCTCGGGGAGCTGATGATGGCTTCCACGGGGGGCGCGAGCTCTCCCTGGGCAGAGGTGGAGGTCAGGCGGGACCTGCAGGGCGTGCCGAGGTTCGTAATCGCCACGCTCAAGAGCGAGTGAAGACGTCTCAATCAAAATTCATCCTTTAGATACCAAAGTTAAGTAAAGGATGCCATGGCACTTGATTTGATCACTAATTCCCCCCGAAATGCTCAGATGCTCGCGAATGGCCCACATGGCTAGTCGATCTGCCGTGACTAGAGAGATCGATCCCAAGGCAGGTGGGCTGAGCCCCTCAAGCGTCGTCGTCGAGGCGGAGCGCCGAGCGCCCGGTCTCCCACGAAGAGAGAGAGAGAGAGGGGCGCGGCGAGAGCGAAAAGTGTCGCTTCGCTCCACCGTTTCGCGGCGCCATGGGAGCGACTTGCGCGAAGGAAATCGCGCCTTTGGACCCTGCCCTGGCCGCAGCCGGGCCGCAGCAGGACGACGAAGTGTCTCCTGGAGGTAGCGGGAGCGTGGCGGGCAGCGTCCGTTGTGAGGAGGAGAAGTCCGCTTTGAGCAAGGACGTGCACCCTGGTGGCCGCCAGTCGGACGAGATCCACAATCTGTATGACAATTTCTGCTCTGGGGGGCAGCCTGCCCCAGCCCAGGAGAAGCGGCGGAGCATCTTCGGAGGGAGGAGCTCGAGGAGGTCCTTCGTTGCCGAGGGCGAAGTGTGAGTTCTCTTTTTTCACGAAACACGCGCGAGGCTCTCTGAACGAGGCTGACGAATCATCGCTCACCTTTCACCCCTGCTGGTCTGCCAGCCTCTACGCCTCGAGCAAGCTCACTTCAAGGCTCACGGGTCCTTGGAGCGTCGTCATCCCGAAGGGTACAGTGTTCATCGGCCACAAGATCCCTGACACGGACGCGATCTGCTCCGCGATCGCCGCCTCCGAGCTCTTCGAGGGCTATCCCGCCAAGGCCGGCAAGCTGAACACGGAGACGGAATACGTCCTGCAGAGGTTCCGCGTGGCCGAGCCAGACCTCTTTGAGGACGTCTCGCGGTCGAGGGGCGACTCGAGCATCTGCCTCGTGGACCACAACCAGATGTCTCAGGTCTCTGACGGCGTGGACCTGAAGAAGGTGATCGGGGTGATCGACCACCACGCGTTCCAGAGCGGCACGATCTGCACGCCCTTCCCCATCTACACGGACATCAGGCCCTGGGGCAGCGCCTGCACCATCATCGCCCATGCCTTCATCCAGCACAGGCACCCGTTGTCCAAGTCCAGCGCGGGCCTGATGCTGGCGGGGATCATCTCGGATACTCTGAGCCTCTGCTCTCCGACCACCACCGAGTTTGACCACATGATGGTGACCTTTCTCAGTTACGCCGCGGGGGTCAGCGACGTGGACGAGCTCGCCAAGGAGATGTTCAAGGCCAAGTCCAAGCAGCTGGAGACGATGAATGCGTACAGCCTGGTGAGGGGCGACATCAAGAAGTTCGTGACCGAGGAGGCCAGGACGCGCACAAAGCTGAAGATGGCCATCGGGGTGGTGGAGTGCACAAACCCGGTGGTGGTGATGAACCGAAAGGATGAGCTTGAGGATGAGCTCAGGGCCTTCAAGCTCGAGGAGGACGCTGACATCGCGTACCTGATCGTGGTGGACATCGTCGCGCTGCTTAGCGAGATCATCTGCCCCGACGAGGACGAGGTGGACCTCGCGTGCCAGGCCTTTGGGGGCACCGTTGGCGAGAACGGCACCATCAAGCTAGAGAAGGGCAGGGTGAGCAGGAAGCTGGACTTCATGCCGAACCTCGTGAAGGTCCTGGAGAAGGGGTGGCAGAAGAAGAAGGTGGAGGCCCCGGAGACTAGGAGGATAAAGAGACAGAGCCTAGCGCAGGTGGTGTACGAGAATGGGCAGAGCCTGGGCAGGGGGCCAGGGGTGTCGCTGGGGGATGAGGATGGTGTGATCGACGAGAGGGAGATCCTCGGGGGGGAGACCGACGAGGATGACGAGATGTGAGCGCCGCGCTCCCCTCCTCCCGGCTCTGGTTGCTCTCTCAGAATTGTATTGTTTTAGTTGTGTTTTAGAAGCGGAATTTCAAGTTCCAAGCTCAACGAACTCTTGCAATCTCTCTCCTTTCTCCTCGTCCGCCGCGTCATGGCTGGGGGGCTCCCATCCCTGGGAAGAGCTGGGACATCTTGATCATCGCGTCCATGACCTCCTTGTCCCCCGTGTACTTGCTGATATTCATTGGGTTCGCGGAGCAGTCCATCATGGCCTGCTGGACCCTCGGGTTCTGGAACGCAGAGGCCAGCTCCGGGTCGTCCATGATCTTCTTCAAGACCTCCTCCGGGCTCATACCCACGCTCTCGAACTGCTTCTTCATGTCGTCCTCGTTCATGTTCATCGCGTTCATCATGTCAGGGTTCATCCCCCCGGGCATCCCCCCGGGCATCCCTTGCTTCAGCATCTCCTCCATCTGCCCCCTCATCTCCGGGTTGCTCAGGATCCACTTGAAGGTCTCCGGATTCCTCATGCCCTCCGGAAGGTAAGGGTACATCATCTCCTGCATCTTGGGGTCCTGCATCATCTGTTCCACCATGTCCATCATGCCTCCATTGCCGCCCTGCGCTCCGGCCCCGGCAGAACCTGCGGAAGCGGCGTTCATGACCTCTGGGTCAAAGGCGGGTGGTGGGGTCTCCACCTCCTCCACGGGCTTTGGCTCGAAGGTGCTCTCCGAGGAAGCTCCCTCGTCGAGGTCCTGGAACACCGAAGAGGAGGAGGAGGAGGAGGTGGTGGCGGCGGCGGGAGCCGCGTCCTCTGTCGAGGAGGTCGCCTTGGCGGGCTCCTCGGCCTTCTCAGCCTTGGCGGGCTCCTCCGACTTTGGCGGGTCGGCCTTGGGCGTGGAGACGGTCGTCGCCGTGGTGTTAGTGGCCGGCGCCGTCGACGTCGGGGTAGTCGCGGCCGCCTGGGCGAAGTTAGGGAAGCCCCCCGGGGCGCCCGCTCCCGCTGCGCCGCCGAAGGGGTTGGGCGGGGCTGCTCCGCCGCCCATCGGCCCACCAAAACCTCCGGGCATGCCGCCGGGCAT
>Ga0160423_10002118_pt1 | contig 16613 bp, 12 predicted proteins | sample CRUFie14St8metaG_FD_108191 | JGI IMG/M metagenome (GOLD analysis project Ga0160423, IMG submission 108191) | Marine microbial communities from the Costa Rica Dome - CRUD Field 142mm St8 metaG | ecosystem: Environmental > Aquatic > Marine > Oceanic > Photic zone | place: Costa Rica: the Eastern... | reverse complement strand
ATAATATGTTCTCTACGCCAACGCCACTCTCTTTGGTCTTCGCCTTCTCTATAATCATGTTCAAATTGTTGTAAGTCAGCTAAAGTTTTTTCACCTTTAGCAACCTTGTCTTTTAATTCTGCGTATGCGTGTAAATTGTGTACTTCCCATTCATAATTTTTGGGAAGACCATATTTCCAATTTGTAGGGATATTGTGTTTATTTGCCATTTCAATTCCTAAATTATATTAATATTAATATAGTGTTATGTATTATTTATGACCATTGTAAAGATACGCCATGTATCTTAACTCCGTTATTAGCTAATGCTAACTTCCATCTCATAGATTGGCCACTAGGTTGACCGCTAATTGTAGCTTGTCCTGTTAAAATTCTTTGACCACTTGTACCTGTTACATAACCTGAATCTGATAATGTAGCATTTGTAAATGTAGTGCCACCATCTCTACTAATTGAAGCAATGATGTCCGTATTTAAAGTAGGACTTGCTATATCTTCTTCAAATACAACAATTCTACTTGTTGTAGGAACACTATTTGATGTAAATGCGTTTGAAACTATTGTTGTTGATACTGTAGTAGGATTAGATGTTGCTGTTAATAAAACATAACCATCTTCACCTTTGTTATTAGCTAAACCTTCACCTATTCCATCTGACCAATTTGGATCGCTTGCGCCGCCAGCTTCACCATTATCAGCATGGCCACCTTCAGTTGACCCACTTGAAACATTTGGATTTCCGTAATATGAAGAACCTCCGCCTCCAGCTCTTGCTTGAGAACTACCACTATCAGCACCTCCGCCGCCGCCGTAAAATCCTCCACCGCCTCGGCCCATTCCGTTACCTGTGGCTGTTGGACTAGCGCCTAGTAAGAAACTACCGTCACCTCCAGCATCAAAACCACCTTGTGGATTTGTACCACCTTGTCCGCCTTGTGTTTGTGAACCGCCGCCACCATGACCTGGACCTTGCGCTGAAGTTTGTCCACTATCGCCTGACTGACCATAAGTACCACCTATTAGTCCTCCGCCGCCGCCGCCTCGGCCACCTTCTTCACCAGCACCACCACCGGCACCACCGATAGCATAAATTCCTGGAGTTGTTGCAGGAGCAGGTTGTGGAGCAGTAAAGTTCGGAGCAGTATTATTTGCCAAAATAGACATACCGCCGCCTGTAATTCCGTTATTGTTCGCTCTTGAGCCACCACCTAAAAAACCACCGGCAGTTACACCAGAATATGAACCTGGTTGATAGTTAACACCGCCTTCGCCAACACCGACATAAACAACTTGTTCACCTGATACAGATAAATCTCCAGTAACAAATCCTCCACCGCCGCCTTGGTCTGTTGTAGCGCCACCGCCTCCTGACCCCCAAAGCTTAAAATTTATTGAAGATGTATTTGCCGGAACAGTATAAGTTCCAAAAGTGCCAGAGCCTTCTGCTGGATTAGCTTGAGCAGTAGATGTATCCGGTTCAGTAATACTTGTAATACCAAAACCAGCTGAATAAGGAGCGCCTGCTGTTGTATTTTGGTATAAATCACTTGAAGCACAATAATTATCGTTAGAACCTTCAGCCTCGTCTGTGCCTGATTCATCATGGAATTCATCTACAACACCATCAACAAGATTAAATATTGTTAATCCATCGTTTACCGCCATTTTAAAACCTAATAAGGAAATATTAAAATTTGCGTTTTCTAATTCAGTTGAATTTAAATTTGCGTCTGTAATTTTAGTTGTCATATTACTATTTATCTCCTTATGCCGGTAACTCTCTAATTTGTATTCTTACGCCTGCCGCCGGAGCTGTGCCAAAGGTTAATGTTGTTCCGGAAACTGTATAGTCTGTTGTAGGCTGTTGTAAAACTCCGTTTTCAGTAACCAACACATTATCAACTGATACGCCACTTGTTACTGTAAATGCAACAGTTGAACCATCACCTGTCGCTGTTCTAGTTACTGTAGCTTTTACAATATTATTTGTTGTAATATATTTTACTTGACCAGCTGATACATCATAAACTATAAATCTATCTGAACTATTTGCTCTTTCAGCTAATTCAGGCATTGATGTAAATGTAGCGTCACCTACGATAGCTGTGTCATAACCTGTTCCTAGGTAAATAATATAAACTGTTTCGCCTGAGGCTGGTGCCTCTGTAAATGTAATTTGTGTTCCGCCATTTGCGAGATTATAAGCAGATGAAGGCTCTTGTACAACACCAGAAGCAACAACTAATATTGAACTAGTTGAACCAACTGTATAAGTTAAAGTAAATGTTGTAGTTGAACCATCAGGTGTTATTGATTGTCTTTCAAACGACCCGTATTGTGGTTCTCTGCCTATGTATGCCATTTAATTACCTATTCTCCCAACTGTGCAATTGTTTTACCAAAATAACCAGTTGTTTTATCTACTGACCTTGTTTCGCCGTCAGCATTAGGGTCAAAAACATTATTTTGGTCAGCGTCTAATTGAATTTGATTTGTGTCTTTTTTTGGTCCAGAAACAATTTTAATTTTAGCGCCTGCTTGAGGTCTTGTTCCTACTTTTGTAATTCTTTCAACTGCCATTTTCTTAACTCCATTGTAAAGATACGCCATGTATCTTAACTGCGTTATTAGCCAATGCTAACTTCCATCTCATAGACTGGCCTGATGGTTGTCCTGAAACTGTAGCTTGACCTGTTAAAATTCTTTGTCCTGATGAACCTGTTACATAACCACTATCACTTAAAGTAGCAGTTGTAAATGTACTACCACCATCTCTGGAAATACTTGCAATAATATCAGTATTTAAAGTAGGTGTGTCAACATCTTCCTCAAATACAACAATACGAGAAGTTGTAACTGCACTTGAAGCTGCAAAGGCATTTGATACAATTGTTGTTGAGGCTGTAGCAGAGCTTGAAACACTTCCTGTAATTAAAACATAACCGTCTTCACCATGTTGTTCTGAACTGTGTGGCGCTCCTTCACTTGTACCTGCAACATAACCTGGTTGTGATGTACCAGCAGCGCCGAAGTATTCACCTGTTAATTTTGTATTATTTGTTATTTGTGGATGACCGTCATAACCTGAACCGCCACCGCCTGCTCTGTGGTCACCTGGTTTGTGGCCGCCACCGCCGCCATAAAATCCTGCACCGCCACCGCCTGTAGCATTGCTACCTGCATTACCGCCTTGAAATAGTGAACCTCCTTGAGCACTAGAATTTCCGCCGCCTGATTGGCTGCCTCCACCGCCACCGCCACTATTTTGACTTTGTTGTGCTGAGTTTGTACCAGCTGCGTGACCTGTATTACCGCCGCCAGCGCCTCCATATTGGTCGAAAGCACCACCGCCTCCTGAACCTGCAACAATGTATGCTTGAGGAGCTGAAGATAATCCTGGATAATCAGATGTAAATACTCCTGATAGACCACCGCCTCCAGCAGCACCTGTTGGTGATTCTGAGTCACCGCCGCCTGCAAGTGCTCTAGTACCATTTGATGGTGTTGGAGATGAGTCATAAGCACCACCTTCTCCTGCTGAAACTCTTAAAGCCTGACCTGGAGTAACGGCTAAATCACCTTTACCGTAACCTCCACCGCCGCCACCGTCATTTGCTGGACTATCATTACTTCCGCCGCCACCTGCACCCCATACTTGAATAGTTGATGAGGTCATACCAGATGGAACTGTAAATGTTCCAAAAGTACCAGCGCCGTAAGTTGGATTTGTACCTGCTGTTGAAGTATCTGGTTCTGTTACTGAAGCAATAGCAAAACCAGCAGAATAATTAGTAGTAGTAGTGGTTTGATTAACATAGTTATCACTTGTTGCACAGTAAGTGTCATTTGAACCTTCAGCCTCGTCTGTGCCTGATTCATCATGGAATTCGTCAACAACACCATCAACTAAATTAAATACAGTCAAGCCGTCATTAACAGCCATTTTAAAACCTAAAAGTGAAATATTAAAAGCGTTTTTTTCTACATCAGCTTCAATAACTGAAGTATCTACTGTAAGTTTGCCAGAGGCTATAGCTGCACTAGGTGAAACATCAGCATTTACAATAGAACCGTCTTCAATTTTAGAACTATCTACTGCTCCGTCTGCTATTGCGCCTTTTGTAATTTTAGTTAATGCCATTTTTATTTCCTATTACTATTTATTAACTCCATTGTAATGATACACCGTGAATTTTAACTTGATTGTTTGCTAATGCCAGTTTCCATCTCATTGATTGTCCTGATGGTTGACCTGAAATTGTTGCCTGTCCTGTTAAAATTCTTTGACCACTTGTACCTGTTACATAACCTGAATCTGATAATGTAGCATTTGTAAAGTTTGATCCTCCATCTCTACTGATAGAGGCAATAATATCTGTATTTAAAGTTGGTGAATCAACATCTTCCTCAAATACAACTATTCTACTTGATGTAGGCACACTAGAAGCCGTAAATGTATCAGATACAATTGTTGTTGAGGCTGTTGAAGTAGGTTGAGATGTACCTGTGATTAAAACATAACCGTCGCCGCCTGATTCTCCATTACCACCACTAGGACTCGAACCTTCACCACCTTGACCTAAATTTCCGTAAGATGGACTTGGTAAACCTGGATAGGCTGGTTCACCTGAACCACCACTACCTGATCCACTTGCTTGTGAAGTTGTACCACCAGACATTAAAGGATTTCCTGTGTATGATGAACCTCCGCCTCCACCAGCGTGTTCACCTGATGTTGTTTGGCCGCCACCGCCGCCATAAAATCCTGCGCCGCCACCGCCGCCACCTGGACCGTCTCCGTTTCCGCCGTATAAAAATCCTCCGGCTTGACCGCCACCTGACGAGCCACCGCCTGATTGGCTGCCTCCGCCGCCTCCATTATTTCCTGTACCACTTGTACCACTAGAGCCGCCACCTCTACCGCCGGATGATTGTGCATTATTGTGACCGCCACCGCCGCCACCTGAACCTGCAACAATTAATAAATTTGGTGTAGCTGCTTGAGGTAAACTTGGTCCGTTTGTAACAGCTGATAAACCACCACCTGAGGCATAGGTTCCTCCGCCTCCGCCTTTGGCCGTATTTCCTGGATTTTGACTTGGATGAACTCCACCCATTCCACCACCTTCATTTTGTCCGTTAGGGTGGCCGTCTCCTTGACCGCCTGCACCTTCACCTACAATAACTTCAAGTGATTGGCCGGGAGATACTGTTGCTTCACCTTCAGCAAAACCTCCGCCGCCGCCTGTTGGAGAACCTGGAGCACCAAAACCACCTGAACCACCTGCACCCCATACTTTAATAGTTGCTGTAGTCATACCAGATGGAACTGTGTACGCACCATATGTTCCTGAACCTGTTTCTGGATTTGTCTGCGCTGTTGAAGTATCTGGTTCTGTTATTGCTGTAGTTGAAAACCCAGCACTTCTTGGCGATGGTGAACCAAAAGTTATATTTTGATAAAAGTCATTTGTGCCACAATAGTAATCATTTGAACCTTCGCCCTCGTCTGTTCCTGATTCGTCATTAAATTCATCTACGATACCATCTACTAAATTAAAAACTGTAAGGCCATCATTGACAGCCATTTTAAAACCTAAAAGTGAAATATTAAATGCGTTTGTATCTTGTTGTGATGTATCAATAGCAGTAAATGAACCATCGCCTGCTAAAAATACTGAAGCAGAACCTGGAGCACTTAAAGCATTTACATTGACTTTACCTGCTGTAGAAATTGTAGCTAATTTAGTATCAGCAATTGCAGCCGAAGCGTTAACATCTGCGTTAACAATTGCGCCGTCAGCGATTTTAGCTGATGTAATAGCACCATCTGAAACTGTTGTAATTTGTGTATCTCTAATACCAGGATTTAAAACTGTAATTGTTGAACTATCAGCAGGCGCTGATGTAAAAGTAATTCTTCTTAATCTATTAGAGCCGTCTAAACCTATTGTATAATCTGTTCCTGGAATCTGAACTGTTGTTCCAACATAAATTTGAACATCATTTGCTGAGCCGCCAGGTATATTACTTGTTGTGTCAAAAGTAGTAGTTGAACCGTCACCAGTAAATGTATCTTTTTCTGTTAAACTTCTTCTAAAATTAGAAGGGTTTTTTCCGATATAAGGCATTTATTTCCTCTCTTACTACTTTTTATTAAACATCTTCAAGCACCGATAATACAGCGTCAAGTGATGAACCTGTGCTTGCCGATACTCTAATTACATCTCCAGCTGAACCATTATTTTGTACAACAATTTTATTTCCGGCCATAATTTCCAATGAGGAGCCGGCGGGGATTGTTGCATTTTTAATTATATGAACATCTGTTCCGTCAAAACCATCTAAAAATACACTAGCTGTAACACCAGTTGTAGTTGTGTTAGATAAGGTAATTCCAATAATAATACTTTCTAAAGCAGATGAACCAGCACCAGCAGGAGTTGAGTATAAAGCGTCAGCACTAGCGCCTGTACTAGTGGTTGCGTTATTTACTACAAATCTTTTAAAATCGTTTGCCATGGTTTCTTCCTATTATTTATACTTCTATTTATACTATTTATAATATTATCCTAATGCAATTGATTGAGCAATAGCAAAAGGTCTGGTTGCAATTCTGACAGAATTTTCAGTAATTACATTACCTTCAACTGTTCCTGAAGCTGTAACATTTACAGCACTTGAAATTGAACCACTATTAATTGACAAAGTACCATCAGTTAATGTTGTGGCAGTTAAACTTGTTAAACCTGTTACTGTACTATTTAGCGCTACAGTCATAGTGTCTGTCGCTGATACAGTAGCAGTTATATTACTACCTGATGATATTGTAAAAACATCACCTGAATTAATTTGTTGGGTAGTTGAAGTGTCGTCTGCAATTGTAAAGGCAGTTGTAACTGCTGAATTTACTTCGTTAATAGCCGCAACAATAGATGTTTTATCAGTAGTGCCTAAAGATGATAAACTACCTACATCTGTGCCTAAACTATTAAAGGTTGTTCTAAAACCTTCTAAAGTATTTGTTATTGCTACACTTCTTACTGTCATTTTATTTTACAATTTCCTTTAATAAATTTTTTATTTCTCTTAATTCAGTCTTTAAAGTATTTATTTCTTTTACTGCACTTCTAATTTGGTCACCTTGTTTTTCTCTACTTCTAACTCTTTGCATATAAATTTGATACTCACTTACATTTGTATTTACAATAGCGTTAGTGTCAGTATCTCTAACTAAACTTGTATGACCTTCAACTTTTAAAAATCTACTCATTATACAGCCAATGCAATTCCTCTTAAATCTCTAATTCTAGGTGGATATGATGATACAGACCCTTTCATCACAATTTTAAGTTGGAATGATGTAAACTCCGAAATACCACTAGCACTATATTGATATTCTTTAAATGTTTCATTATCTTCAGCAGGTGTTACTGTTGTATCTTCGCTACCATCTGAATTAAATGGTGTCCAATTTAAATCTTCAATGTTTCTAACTTCTTCGGAAGAAGATACACGAAAATAAACTCTTACACTAGAAGATGAACGAACATTTTGAGTTAATCTAACATCTAGTGCTGTTGATAAATTATCTAAGTTAATAGGTCTTGTTATGTACATAGCAGCTGATGAGTTTCCTGTTGAAGCTTCATCATCAACAAAACTAGGGGTGTTTGAACTTGTAGGTTGATTTAATCTGTTTTGTACACAGAAAGCACTAATTCTTTGAGTGTCTAATACAGGTGAAAGTTTTGTATTTGTTGTTGTTAAAGATAAGTTAACAAACAATGACTTGTTACCTGACATTTCATTTGTTTCATTAATTTCACTAGCAACTATTTGAGGTGATGTAAAGTAAATATTATCATTAGCAATAACTGAAACTGCGTTTGATGAAGATGTCAAACTAAATTCTGATTCAGAACCATGAATTGATTGACCAGTTGTAGGTCTCATTGTGTAACCAATTGCTGTACCTGGAACTGTCATAGTTGCTAAACTTAAATTTAATACATCATAAACTCTATTTTGTGTTGCTGTAACAGTTGAACCACCAACATCACCTGTGGCTGTAGCTGTTCCTGTTGTTGTAATATCGTAACTATCTAAAGTTACATTTGAAATACTTGTATATGTTCCGTTAATATCTGAGTGTGCAATACCATTGTATGTACCTGAAGCTACACCTGCAATTGTAACATTATTTGATGTGCCGTGCATACCATGGTTTGGATGGAAAACTCTAATTACACCTGAAGCGTTTGTTGTTCTTAAACCATTTGTTTTTATTGCTCTTGTTGGTAAAGTATCATTAGTTAATGTAACTGTACCTGTAACATTACTAAACTCAGCTCTTTTCATTTTAAATTTAATATCTTCGTTTTGTTCAGCTGTCCATGTTGAACCGTTTTGTGATTTAAACATAACACCAGCATATGGCTGTTGTGAGATTGTTCTATCTGAACCAATTACTGTTTCGCCTAATCTACCAACATATGCTGTATATTCATTTGAGTTAGCAAGAACTACAAAACAATATTCTGTATTTTCTTGTAAATAAACAGGCGAGTCAAAAGTAAATGTTGTTGCTGTTGAAGCGTCATCTGTAATATTTACTGAACTTGGATTTAAAGTTTTTTCAGAGAAAGGTAAAATCTTTTTCCCAGGATAACCATTTACAACATCTCTAATTTGTATAGTAACAGGAATATTACTATCTTTTGTTTTAAAGAATAAATCAATAGATGTTAAGAATACACCACCTTCATCATCAATTAAGAAAGTTTGTGCTAATGGGTCAACCCAACCAACTGTTCTAGTTGATTGTCTTGTTGATGTTCTTGTAATTGTTCTTTGTTCGTTTGTAGCTTCTCTTACAAGTCTTGGTTCTCTAGTTGAAATAATTGTTTCTTGTACAGTTTCTAAAATACCTCTAGCAATATAGTCAGCTTCTGCTGAAGTTTCTACATCACTTGTTCTATCATCTGTTGATGAACTTGTAAGTCTAAATACTCTTTCACCTGTTCTCCATCTAGGATTTGAATTATTTGTTGGGTCAGGAATTGCAAAAGTACCTGATACAGCACCTGAAGCGTCTGTTACAATGTTACCACCTAATGAACCACCACTTGGAGTAATATATGTTGAAATATCAATATTATCAAAGAAAGCATAAACTCTTGTATTTGGTTTCATTCTTGTTGCGTCAAATGTAATTGTTCTACTTCTTATAAAAGGAACAAATGCAACATTTACAACTCTGTCACCAATTGAATTTCTAACAACTTGTGGCACTAATCTTTGTCTTAAACCTGTTCTTGTTTGTGATACAGTTTGAGTAGTTTCTATTTCTGTTCTTCTAAAGACTCGTCTACCACTTCTTATGTTTCCAGAAATATCTCTACTACTAACATCTCTTGTTGAACCTGACCAAAAATCTTGCCAATCATTCCAGATTGTTCCAATTTCTACACCATTCATAGCTGCATTGCCTAAACCTGAAACTAATGTATCAAAACCACCTTGATTATTAATTACTAACTCAGGAGCTCTTTCTGTTTCTTTCCACTCATCTGTAGGAGGTGTTAACTCAATGTTACCTGACCAAGTAAATACATCAAATGGGTTTACATTAACTGATTTACTAGCAAATGGTTGGTCAACTAAAGTTGCCTCTGTGTAAGGTAAAGTAATTAAATCGCCAGTTTTTTGATAATTAGCGGCCGTTCTATCAGCGGCTACAATTGCTGTGCCGTCATCATCTCTTTCGATTAGTTGAACAGCGTCCTCGTTAAATGTAGGTCTCAACTCACCAGCTGCCATATCAATCGCAGCTTTGTAATTAACATTACCTACATCACCAATATTGTGTCCTGTAAAGTTATCTACAATAAATCCGTTTTTAAATCTATCAAAACCATCTGCGTCTTGTATTTGTAAATTTTGAGCAGCCTGTTCTAATAAAGAAAGTTGAGTGTAATATTCTAAGTTTTCAATTCTGCCTTCTAACTTACCAATATCTCTCATTGTAAATCTTCTATTATCAACTCTTGTAATTGTAATATCTTCAGTTGATAATGTGTAAGCAGGTATTTCTAATGTGTAAAGGTGCATTGCGCCTTCTAACATTTTAGGAACTTGTGGGTCAAGTGAACTTGCACCGTCAACTACTTTAAAGTTACCTTCTTTATCTAAAAAGATTTTCGAAATTCTTGGCATATAGTATTCAAAATCAGACGAAACATCTGTATTGAATTTAACTATATCTACTGTTGAAGCACCTGTACCATCAAAACTTCTATCTTGGCCACCAGAATTAATTGTGCTTGCGTCATCAACTCTTGGTCTAAAATCTAATACATCTCTTAATTCATATTCTCTACCTGTTGTATCAGAAACATATTTTGGAATGTCTTCATAGTTAACAACACCTGAATAAGAGTCTACATCAAAGTAATCTCCTGAACCGTGAGAGAAGAAATCAAAATCTATAAGTAATCTACCTGTTGGTGTTAATTCACCATTTTTTAATACAATTCTACCAATGTCATAAAAGTTATCTCTTTGACCTGTGTCTAAATTAAATCTATCTGTAATATCTGTATGTGATGTCGTAGCAGCTGTACTAAAGTCAGGTGCCATGTAAACTTTATTTAATGCAAAAACATCAGCCTTACCTAAACCAATTACACCACTTTCAATAGTAGATTGTGTTGATATTGCAACTGTTTGGTCTTCGTTTAATGTTTTTGTCTTTGAACCTGCAACACTTCTACTTACTGTTGCCAAAATTTTAACTTCATGGCCAGCATAGTTAGCGCCAAAGTCAAGTGTTAATGTCTTACCTGTAGGAGAACCACCTAATGAAAAGATAGCGTCACCTTCATGGTTATTACCAGTCAAACTTAAAACATCACCATTTGAACCTTCACTACCTGAACCTGTATCATCAATGATTGATACAGTAAAATCTTTTTCTAATAATGAACTAAATGTTTCGTTAGTGCCAGCAGTTATTGTTACATCACCATTTGATGATAATGTACCTGTAAAGTGTCTTCTTACTGCAAAGTTTGTATCTGTAACACCTGAGTTGTTTGTAGTTTTTAATGTTTTAACTGTATCATAAGGTAATTTAAATATAGAAATATTTTTATTTGGTTCTTGTAATTTTGCTCGTCTTCTTGTAAGAGCAGTTTTTGTAGAATTAGCAGAAGCGTTACTTTCTAAAGTTAACTCTGTATTAGAAATAATTGCTTCAATAATTTTTGTTTCTGTTGTGCCATTATCATTTGTAAATGAAACAGAATCTCCGATTTTTAATTCATCATTAAATCTTGTACCAAAACCTGTAACAGCAGCTGCACCTGAAGATACACTAATTGTTCCACTAATTAATAAGTTTTCACCACTAGTTGTATCTAACGAAGTATCTGCTGTATATGTTGGTGAACCTGCTTGGCCAATTTGTTTAACAGATGATATGTCAAACTCTCTAACACCTTTCATACCAACAGAGTCCTCTTGAATTATGGCAGTATTACTTGATGTTCCACCTGTAATTGTTTCACCAGCACTAAATGTACCATTGACATTTGATACTACAACAAGACCATGTCTTACAATACCACCTGAAGAATATGATGTAACATTGGCAATATCTGTGCCATTTGAATTATATAATTCAAAAGTATTTGTTGTTACATTTCTAACTGTGAAAACTGTATTGTCTGTAATGGCTGATGAGTCAACTTGAAAACCTGCATTTTCAAATGTAACTTGTTGGCCTTCTCTAAGATTATGACCAGAAGCTGTAAATACTGAAACAACTCCAGGATTATCTGCATTTGTAACATTTGTAATTGCTACATTTGTAGTTGTTGAAATTGATTCAACAATACCTGTTGCGCCTGAAGTACCGCCTGTTACTATTTCACCTGTAGTAAAAGATTGGTCAGTAGTAATATTTAAATGTGTAAAAATGTTAATATCAAATAAGTAGTGTTTATAAACTGCACTATTTAAACTTGCGTCAGCAAAAACATTTGATGAAGCTGTGCCTGAACTATATTCAAAACCTCTTGACTTAGCACGACCAATTGTATTTAAAGAAGCGCCTGAGCCATTATTTTCTGTACCTCTACTTGAAGTTGCCTCCATGTAAAGATTAACTCTTTTAAATGCTTCAACTCGACCAGAAACAAATCCAATATCAGGTGAACCAAAAACATTTGTAACATTTACAAAGTTACCTAAATCAAATCTAGTATTAAAGTTATTTTGAGTATCAAAATCTCTTGCTTTTAATACATCAACAAATGAAGTACCAATTGTTTCAATTTCAAAACCTCTAACATATGCTTTACCTGGAGAAATACCAGCTGCAATCTTACTTTCTAAACCGCCGTTACCTGATGTATAGATACCTCTATTTGTACCAGAAATTAAATGTTCTCTTAAATCTAAATCAAAACCTCTTACTGCATAATCACCCGACTCGTCAAATGTTCTACGAGCCATTGTATCTTCTAAAATAGCATACTCAGTTGTTCTAACTTGGTTTTGTATAATACCTTCAGATAGTCTTAATAACTCAATAAAATTTGAATCTTCGGTACTTGTTAAAGTTTTCTTAGCTAATGTTAAATTAATTTTAAATCTATGAGCGCCGGGAGCGTTTACATTTGAAGTGCCGGCTGCATTATCATTTAAACTTGAATCGTCATTTGGTGTTACAAATGATTCTGTTATTGATAAACCAACTCTGTATGATGGTGTATTAGTGTATTTGTCAAGAATTAATCTTTGATTAGAAACTTGCACATGAAAACCATTGATGTAGTAAACACCTTCTTGTATTTCAGCAGCCGCACCTGTAGCAGTTGTGTCAACCGTTGCTGTAGCAGCTGCACTATCAATAGTACAATTTAAAGTTTCGCCATCAGCAAATACTAAATCTGTATTGTTAGTACCAGTTTTTGTGTATTTTACAAATAATGTGTCCGGGTCTGTACCGTCTGTTGCAACTGCATTTACACAAGTAGCAACAACGCCTGAAGTTGCACCTGTCAAAGTTACACCAATGTAAGATGAAATTGTAGAAACAGATTTTGCCGAAAGTTTTACAGCATAATAATTTAAATCATAACCGATTTCACCAGGAATTACTAACGCACCTTTTTCAAAAATGTGGTCAGATAGTCTTTCAACTTGATTTTGTAAAATCGTTTGTGATTGTGTTAACTCTCTCGCCTGTACTGCAAATGACGGCCTAAAAAGAACTCTATGGAACTTCTTTGACTCTGTAAAGTCATCATAATAAGGCGTGAGGTTAAAGTCAGTTGGACTTGGCATTTATTTCCCTCTTAAAATTCAATAACTAGTTTAACATTTTCTGTTTGGTCTGAAGCTCTTGTAATTGGCGCTCTGTTTTCTGCGTAGATAACATCACCACTATCAGCATCCAATTCAGCAGTTGCATAACCTGAAGTAAATGAAACATTGTCAACTGTGCTTGTAGAAGTTGATGGTGTTCTTGTTACTCCTGAGTCTGCACCTGTAATTGTGTTTGCACCTGAGAATGCTGTTAGGTTACCGTTACTGTCAAGTCCTGCATTATTAAATCTAGTTTGCATATAATATAAAATGTTATTTGATGTGTCGTGTTCAACAACTTTACCTACGGCACCAGTTGTTGCCTGAGTAATTTTTTCATCAACGGTAAAACTACCTGAACCTGCAGCTGTTAAAATTGCTTTAACACCTCTAAGTGTTGTAGCTGTTGCCGCTGAACCTCCTGAGTCTGGATCCTTAATGATACATACTCGTCTAAAATCGTTTGATGTTGTAAAGTCACCTGAAGCTGATGTTTCTGCACCTTCAAAGTTAGTGTTTGTCATTACAAAGAAACCACCTAACTCATCTACTGCATTAAATCCGTGACCGCCTTTTGGTTCGATAATACAATCTAATTCTGTACCTGTTAAACTTGTCGCACCTGCAGCTACAATGTCTGCAACTCTAATATAAGCATAAGTGTAACCTGAACCTACATTGGTAACTGTAACGGCTGTTACTGCACCAGATGAAACTGTAACTGAACATTCGCCACTTGAACCGTCACCTCTAATTGCAACACCTGTATGTGTGCCGTCTGCACCGCCTGAACCAGCAGTTTTAATTTTTACAATGTTAACTGCACCGTCTGTTGCAGCCGCTGAAACAGTTGAGTCTGTTGCAATTGCCATAAAGTCAGTTGATAAAAAATTAACTTGTTGTGAAGCAGATAATGAATACATATATTTCCATTTGTAACCATCACCTGTTGTTAAAATAGATGTTGATGTTCCTGTTGGTTCAACAGTTGAGTTTGCATTACCATTATTATCTAAACATTTATAAACATTGTTGTTACTGTTTAGCACATAGAAAGTTGCGTCAAATAAATTAGTAGCACCACTATTCGCCGACTGAGTAGTTGTTGTGCCTGTAATTCTATTGCCGTAATCATGTCTGTAATAATCGTAAACTGTACCTGTTGTCCAGTTTCTTCTTGGTATTGCAAAAGAAACATCTGAGCTTGTAATTCTTTTTGCAGCTAATAAATCGTCAAAGTAATAAAACTCATCTCCGATTGAATCAACTGGTGTTAAAGGTGTAGTGTCTGTTCCCTCATTATCTGTTCTACTATCACCTCTTGTAGATGTAGCATACGCTTGAGGACGACCTAAACCCATATAATAGACAGTATTTGCTGTTTCGCTGAAAGATTCAACGAATTGCTGAGCGTTGTGTCTTCTAAATTTGTTTGTTATAATCGCCGGCATATTTTTTCTCTTTTTCCTTTTATACTATTTATACAAGTTTCCTATGGTTTCGTAGGCCATGTTACATTGTTTACTTTTTCAACGGTGTCAAGACCATTTGTAATATCTCTTAAATTTTGTCTATAAGTCGTCATATCACTAGATAATGTCTGGTCAGATAAGGCAAGGTAATCTGTTTCTGCAAGTAAACTATCTCTTTTAGCTCTTAAATCTGTCATAGCTTTATCTAAAGCAGTTGGCATTGCAGCTAAATCTGCATTTCTTTGAGCAATCTCATCAGCTGTCATATCTACCAGAATACCGTTTGGATTTTCTGGTGACCAACTAAATTTTTTATTTTCGTTTGACATTATTTTAATCCGTATATTTTAAATGTTGATGTACTATCAATGTTACCATTACTACTGTTAAATCTAATTCCAGCCATGCTTACATTGGTGTCATATACACCAGAAAGATAAACTGTTCTCAAACTAGAAGCAGCGTCTTGGCAATGATACCTTAAATGATAATTAGTTTTTGTATTTGAAAAAGGATCACCTATTAATAATTCATAAAAACCAAAAGGATTATTTCCTTGTATAGATTCAGCAGTATCAATTCTATTTTGACCAAAACCTTGTACTGATTTTATAGTTGTTGTACCAGCAGCATTATGTCTTCCACCACCTTGATAATAATATACACCATCACTTAATTCTGTATTTGATGAGTTTTGAAATCTTACACTAACATTACTATCTGCACTCATTTTTATATTAGCTAAAATTAAATAAAAATTATATGTACTAGAAAAACAACTGTTAAAATCTTGTACTGTTGTTCCTCCTCCAGTAGCACTAGCTACCTGAACGGCGTCAAGTCCAGTTAAGTTTGCACCACTAATTGCCGGAAGTGTTCCTGACAAAGCAGAAGCGTCAAAGTTTCCACTTGTTAAAATATTATTTGCAAAACTTCTTGTTATACTACCCATTTTTTATCCTATATTGGTAAATACCTAAATGTTATCTCTGCTGATGACGCTGGAGCCGTAGCAAAGGTTAAAGTTGTTCCTGAAACTGTATAGTCATCTGTCGGGACCAAACAAACACCATTTACAAAAACTAAAATATCATCAACAGCTCTACCACTATTTATTGTAAATGCCGTGGTTGAACCATCACCTGTAGCTGTGCCTTTTGAATAACTTAATGAAGCGCCTGTTAAAGTAATCGTATCACCAGAAATTGATGTTGTAATTCCTGAACCTGCAATTTTTAAAGTTTCACCTAAACCAATTGTTGTAGTAGTTGATGAATCATCAGCAATAGTAAATGAAGAATTTGCTAAATTAGCATTTGTAATTCCTGCACTACCTGACAACATAGAATTTGTAATATTAGATAATGTGTTATTACTTGCGTCAATTGTTTTGTTTGTTAGAGTTTGCGTTGCAATCTCTGAAACTAAAGTTGAGTTGCCACCTTTTGGTAATAACATGGTATTTGTAACACTCTCACTATGAGGTTGTGCCTTTAAAATTTGACCATGGCTATTTGCATGGCAATTTAATTGTATCTGTCCTTCAGTTGAAGAACCATCACCTCTAAACTCTGTTATATTTGTAGCACTACTTACTAGTAAATTACCTGAAGCATTTGTAAGTGTTTCTGTTTGTACACTTGTTAAACCTGTTACTGTTGAGTTTAGTGTAATATTAATATTATCACCTGTAATAGCAGATGTTAAGTTTGTACCACCAGTTAAACCCATTCTCTCACCAAGTGAGATTGTAGCTTCAGTTGAACT
>Ga0160423_10002117_pt1 | contig 16615 bp, 13 predicted proteins | sample CRUFie14St8metaG_FD_108191 | JGI IMG/M metagenome (GOLD analysis project Ga0160423, IMG submission 108191) | Marine microbial communities from the Costa Rica Dome - CRUD Field 142mm St8 metaG | ecosystem: Environmental > Aquatic > Marine > Oceanic > Photic zone | place: Costa Rica: the Eastern... | reverse complement strand
GTGTTGCTTACAGGCGCTGGGACATTCGTATCCTGAAGCCCGTTGAGCGCCGGCACGTGCAAGGGACGGTCGAGAACCTCAATCAGAGACGCCACTCTTCCCACAGCTTCGTAGTATGCTTCCTCCTCTGTCGCATAATCGTCTAGCATGGCGTTCGCAACGACCAGCAAACGCCGCAGCTTGTGATCAAACAGAAGAACAGAGTCCGTGATCATAAATACCGCCTCTGGCAACTTGAGATCGTCAGGAGGCGGTTCACCAACGCTTGGTTCAAACTGACGAACTCCGTCATAAGCGAGGTATCCGACAGCGCCTCCAAAAAACGGAGGGGCATCGCCGTGGCATACTGGATTGAAGCTGGACATGAACTTTTCCAGCTCAGCCAATGGATCTCTCTCCGCTACGATGGCAGTTTCTTCCCCGCCTTTACGAATCACAACCTCAGCACCATGCGCCTCAAAAACTCGAGTCGGACAGCTCCCTACTATCGACCAGCGCCCACTGGCATCAGTACTTTCCGCGCTTTCGAAAAGGAAAGCATGGCGGCCATCACGAATCTTGAGATAAGCAGAAAGCGGCGTTTCAAAATCAGCTGCAAGCTGCGCGTAGACCGGAACCACGTTCCCTCGCTCGGCAAGCGTGCGAAATTCTTCGAGCGAAGGTTTGACAGCGGGGGAACTCAAGACGCGCGAGCATGACGGGGAACTCCCCATGCGCAAAGGTTAAAACCCTTCCAAATGCGTTCCGATCGCAAGATTCATCTGATCCATCACCACTGGAGCAGGGCATACCTTTACTTCTTCTTCATGAATCTCCACCCAGCAGGTGGGCTCAGCCTGAGATGCGACGTGGATACCCAGATCCTCCCCAAGCCCCTTCGCTGATCTAATTTCACGAATCGCAGACATAGCCAGATCGGGACAATTACAATCGCTACTCAGATGACCAAGAATCACAGTCCTCAACCCGTGGTCGAGAAGACCCTCAACCAGATCAGCGGTCTGCAGATTAGAGAGGTGACCATGGCGGGAGGAAATCCGCTGCTTGATTGACCACGGCCTCTTGGTATCTGCAGCCAGCATTTTATCGTCGTAATTGGCTTCCACCAATAAGGCGTGGACGCCCTTGAGCCGATCTCGCACAAGGTTCGTCACAAAGCCGAAATCTGTCGCCACTCCGATACCAGCATCACCGGCCTGACAGATAAATCCTACAGGATCAACTGCATCGTGAGGCAGGGCAAAAGCTTCCACAGTGACTTCTCCAACCTTGAATGCCTGCCCGTGCTGAAAGATGCGCCAGTCCACGCTACCAGTTACCCGGTCGCCAAGGGACTCACGCGTCAAGGCAGTGGTAAAAACCGGAGTCGAACGCTTGCGAAGAAAGACCTCCAGCCCACAGGTGTGATCACGATGCTCATGGGTCAGCAAGATTCCATCCAAGGAATCTGGGTCGACACCCAGCTGCTCCAATCTTCTGCTTAACTGCCTAGCACTCAGCCCTGCATCCACCAGCATGGTTGTGTCTCGAGCCTTAATCACGGCAGCATTCCCTCCACTTCCACTTCCCAGAACTGCCATCTTCATCTGAATATTAGGCTAAAGATCCTGCCTTTGGACCGCCAGATTGAATTTCACAATTCCCCTCCGTTTTCGAGGATTCCCAAACGCATAGTTCCTATGTTAGTCTTCTGCACAGCTTCTTACCTTCGATCGACGGCCTTATTCAGCCTTTCCTATCTTGAAATTCGCCTACCTTTTACGCTGGCTTGGTCACTTCAAAGCAGCGACTGCCCTGACCCTGACTCTCACAGTGGTCAGCCTCGGACTCATATTCTACTGGCTCAACAACCATGGCTTTGAGGGGCGCTGGAGCCAGCGTATTGCCGACGAGCTGGCTCGCCGAGGAATCCATGCGGATTTTGAATCTGTTCGCTTCTCCCCGACGAAGGGAGTCGTCGCCACAAACCTAAAGATTTTCACTGATGAGTCCCGTAGCACGGTGACAGCCAAAATTCCCGATCTACGATTGGATGTCGATCGCGGCAAGGCATTCAGAGGCCAGCTTCAGATTCGCAGGGTCTACCTGAAGAATGCCAAGCTGATAATCCCAGTAACAGCCGACACTCCCCTGCAGATAGACAATCTTACGGGCCGTCTCAGTGTTGACCGACACGATCGCCTGAGAATCGAGACCACCGGAGGAACCTTCAGAGGCATGAACATCCAGACAAATATCGCTCTGGATAATTTCGATCCCGATAAGCTGCGGGAAGGAGCAGAACCTGATGAAAGCAGCAGGAGGAGAGTCAACTTTACTGAGGATCTGCTCCGAGAATTGGATTCATGGTCTTTTCCCGACCACTCTCCCCCCTCTCTCCAGCTTGAAGTGAAGGGTAGTTTCAATCGCACTGCTGCGATCCGCACTTACATTTCCCTGAGCGCCCCAAACCTCATGAGGGGCCGTTACAGGATGCAGGATGCTCGTCTCTCGGGTGAGCTCGGCAATCGAAGTCTCAACGTGGAGGAGCTGTCCTTCACAGACGGCGTGGGTAAATTCAGACTGCAGGCGCATTATGACCTTGAAGATAAAACTGGTGGATATGAAGGAACTTCTTCAATTCAGATTGTAGACTTCCTGCGAGAGGGCCTCGAAGACGACAGCCTTAGTGAATTCAACCCCGAAGTGGCCCCACAGATAAGGGCGCGCGGCAGGTTTACCCTCCGAGAAGGAACGATGGACCTGAGTGCCATTGGTTCTCTCTCCTGTAAGTCCTTCCGCTTTCTTGGAATTCCCTTCGAGAGTCTCCATACGGATTTTTCGTGGAAAAATGGGGACATCTATCTCCGTGACCTGATCGTAAACCACGAATCCGGAGCACTGGCTGGCGAAGTCAAGGTGAAGAACGACCTGGTTCAATATCGCACCCAGACCAGCCTGCCTCTCTCTGTCTACCGTCCCTTCATTGGCGAGCAGTCAGGCTTGGAACGAGTCCTCACAGAGAGCGAATTCGATGACGACAGCAAAATCCTGATCAATGCCCGGGGCTCAGTATGGAGGAAAAACCTCAGTGACTGGGACGCTACTGGCACCTTCCAGCTTGAGAATTTTCGACACAACGGAGTTCCGGTCAAACTTGCCACCGCCAGATTTTCGATGTCTCCCCTCGACTACATTTTCGATGACCTCAAAGCGGTGTTTGACTATGAAGGCAATGGGGAGGAAATCAACACAGGGGGAACCGGGACAGGCACAGTGCTTGCTAAGCAGGTTCATTTTGACGCAAAGGAGAAACTCACCCGCTTGGAACAACTGGAGGGCACAGCATGGCCTGGTCCCATCCTCCAGCTGTTCAACCCCAAGATTTCCAAGCATGTAAGCGAAACCTACCGCTTTCGTGAACCTCCGCATCTTGCTTGTGCGGGTGTGATTGACCACCTGAATCCTGGCCACCGCACCGACATCCAGACCGTAATAAGGGCAAATGGTGATACCGACTTCGATTTGCTCGGGCGGCCCATTCAGATCGGCGAGCTCTCTGCCACTGTTCGCACCAGCTATCGAAAGAACGAAGTGTCGGCGCTGAATATGAATATTTTCGGGGGCTCGGCCGGCGGACTTATCGTACAACAATCCCATCCGAACCGATTAGCCATTCAGATTCAGGGTCAGGGCCTGGAGGCTTCCCAAATTGGTCAAACTTACCGTCTCTCAAAAATTGTTCCCGGAACCCTTACCCTTTCTATCGCAGCGCAGGCAACTGAGCACGAGGACAACTCAGGTGCGGGGAAGTGGGAGCTGAATGGCGCCTGCAACGTGGGCCAGTCGGTCTACAATGGTGTTCACATCAGTAATGGGACCACACAATTCGGATTCGACCCAAAAGGATTGCACCTGAAAAACACCAAACTGACCTTCGACTACTCGGACTATGTTCTCCGGGAGCGTCATGGCGGTCCTCTCAACGCAGAACTTGATATCGAGCGTCTTCACTACGACCCCGAAAACGGGAGAACCGAGATTGTAAATTTACTGGGCAGCGCATGGCCCGGCCCCCTCCTGCGAATTGCTGATCCCGAAACCGCCGAATATATAGAGGAGTTACTCGGGTTCCGCGAGCTTCCAACCCTGAGCGCCTCGGGTCGTTTTGACCACAGCGAGGACGGAAGCGACACTCTCATTAATATCAATATTGAGAATCCGGGAATCACCGACTACGAATTTCTTGGCAAGACATTACAGCTCAAAGGCTTCTCCGCCAAGATCACCAGCAGGGCAAACCATCACGATATCTCAGACCTAAGGTTCCAGACTTTTCAAGGTAGTGGAGCTGGAGCCCTGACGGTGAAAGAGAACCCCCAAGGTGAAACTCTTATTGAGGGAGGAATACGCTGGGACAATATGAGCCTCTCCAAAATTGGGCAAAAGTACTCGTTTGAGAAAGATGCCCTGGGAGCAATCACTGGTCGACTGGATTTCACGACTCTTGCGAATGACACTCGGTCACTGAACGGTAAAGGCGTGATCGGATTGAAAAATGGTCAACTTTTCAATGTTCCCATCTTCGGACCTCTCTCCCTTCCCCTCGGGACGATTCTTGGCAAGGAATACAGTCACGAGCAGGCGCGAGATGCTTCTGCGACCTTTGTGCTCAAAGATGGCGCCGTATTTACCAAGGATTTACTTACCTCAACACCCTCAACTACTTTTGTCGGAGAAGGATTTATCGATCTGAGCGAAAATGAGATGGATCTTACCATGCGGATGAATGCCAGGGGCCTTTTAGGATTGGTGACCTTGCCTCTTGCTCCTCTCAGAGGGCTCTTCCAGTTCCGCGGGCAGGGCCCTCTCAAACAGCCAGTTTGGCGAAGTGCCCCGTTTACGGCACCCGACGAGGGCGAATCACATCCAATTTTCAAGGATCCACCTCGCGCTCAGATTGTTCCGGAACGCTGACCCGCGGGAAACCGATAACAAACGCCTCTAGTTCTATCCTCCTCTCTGTCACCGGGGCTTGCGCCCCGGGTTATTCTACGGCACCTTGGGTATGAGAATCAGAAAAGTGAACCACGATGAGTGATCCCATTGCCCTTACAGAGGAACAGCTGAAAGACATTCCTTCCACCGAGCAGGCCGCTAACGATCTGCGGCAAGCAGCTGGCATCAAGAGCCGCGAAATCGCCCAGAGTGCCGAAGAACGAGCGCAATTGCTTAAGGACGCTGCCGCTCAGAAGGCTCAGAAGCTTCGCGATTTTGCGGGCGAAAAGGCCTCCCAGTTTGCAGACGTCGCTGGCGAGAAGGCATCTCAATTCAAGGATGTGGCGGGCGAGCACTGGGGCGAAACAAGGGTCAAAGCGCAAGAAATTCAATCTGACCTCGAAGAATATGTGCGCCAGCACCCGTCCAAATCTCTGCTGATTGCAGCAGGGGTTGGATTTCTCGTGGGCCTGATTGTGAGAAGGTAATCATCACTCTGATTCTTTCCATCCTGTTCACCCTCTTACCCTGCAAGCTTGCGAAAATTCATGCCTGACGGGTTTGATGGCTCCGATTCCTTTCCGAAAGGATCAGGAAACGAATCCGATAAGTATCGGTTTCGTGAAGGGCTGGTCGAGCATCTTAAGGCGCGCGGTCAACTCCTGCTCATCGAGGCGCAAGAAGCACGTGATTCGCTGGGAAGGCGGAGCTCTCTGGCCTTCACTGCGGGCATCATCCTGGCAATCGGCTATGGCCTTATCCTGATCTCTGGCATTTCTCTCCTTGGTCGGTGGTTAGAAGCGCTCTCCCCCGGCCTTTCCGGCATCGGTTGGCAGATATGCGCTTTAGCTGGAGGCCTCGTTCATTTCGGCTTGGCGCTTATATTCTTCCGCAAATTGAAACAACAAGGCGACCTCAACCTATTCGAATTTACGCGCGCAGAATTCAACAAAGACGGAGAATGGCTCAATCAAGTCAAAAAAACCTCGAGCTCAAACGAGAAATCGTCCTGAGACTGGACTCATCCCGCGAAAGAATCGCGGAGGAATCGCTGGGGCTGAATCAACGAATGAGACCCGGTCATCTGGTCTCATCGTATCTCAGGAGACACCCCATTTTTTCCTTTGGAGCCACTTCAATCGGGGTAGCAGCCCTGACCTACCTACTTTTCCCAAGACCTAGAACCCCGGCGTCACAGACCCCACAATCACTGAGTCAGAGTCTTTTAGGCTGGATTCCCTCCTTCCTGAAAGGGTCAATCCGGAGCTGGATTTTTCGACAGGCCCGGGACTACCTCTTGACGAAACGCCCGTAAACGGATTCCTTGCTTGGCCCTCGCCACTTTCTATGGTTTCCAGAACGCCATCATCGCGCTGTAAGGCGCGCCGCACCTAACCCTATGGCCGAACATCAAGTCCTTGCTCATGTCGATGAATACCTTGCCATCGGCATCCAGTATGATTGCTCAGACATCCACCTCGCATCGAGATATCCTCCTGCTTGGCGTCGCTACGGCAGCCTTGCTCCGATCTGGGATGGCCATCCCCCACTAAGCTCCGATGACACCGAGAGGCTGGCACGCTCATTCCTTACGGAGCGAGAATGGGATCGTCTTCAGAAAGTAGGCGACGTGGACTTCGCTTACCAGAACGAGCAGGGGCGCTTTCGAGCCTCCGTCGTAAAGCAGCGATTAGGACTTGATATCGTTTTCCGGATTATCAGCACTGAATTACGGACCTTGGAAACTCTCGGGTTGCCAGTGGACCACCTCGTTCCTCTAACGCGCTATCACAACGGACTATTACTTGTGACCGGATCAGTCGGATCGGGTAAATCAACCACCCTAGCCGCTCTTGTGGATTTCATCAATAAGGACCGCGAGGATCACATCCTTACACTGGAGGACCCGATCGAGTATGTCTTCGACTCGGAAAGATGCCATGTAAACCAGCGCGAAGTGCACTCTCATACTGAATCTTTTCCGAAGGCACTTCGGGGAGCACTCCGGGAAGACCCTGATGTCATCATGGTTGGAGAAATGAGAAATCTGGAGACCATTTCCCTCGCACTCACCGCTGCAGAAACTGGGCACCTTGTTCTTGCAACCCTGCACACCGGCAACGCGCCCAGAACTCTCGACCGTATTCTTGATGTCTTCCCCGTAGATCAGCGAGGGCAGATCAGGGTCATGGTCTCTGAATCCCTCCGCGGGATCATCTCTCAGCAGCTGGTTCCCAACATCAACGGAGACGGCCGCGCTCTGGCCCTCGAACTTCTGGTGAACACTCCCGCCGTCGCGGCAACCGTCCGAGACGGCAAGACCTTTATGCTTCCCGGAATCATGCAGACTGGCAAAAACGTCGGCATGATCACAATGGATGAATCCCTCCGAAACCTCTATGTCCAAGGAACGATTTCTCAAGAAGAGGCTCTCTTCCGTTGCGAGGACAAGGTTCAAATGAAAGCCTTTTTCCAGTCCTGACCTACTCTCCCCATGGCGAGAATTGACGTATATTTTCAGTATCTCATTGAATCGGGCGGGTCAGACCTGCACTTGTCCGAGGGCGGTCCTCCCAAGGTTCGCATTCACGGAGCAATAACACCTATTCCTGATCAGCCTGCTCTTGCGGGGGAAGACTTCCAGGATCTGCTTTCCGAAATCTGCGATAAGGATGCGTTCGAGAACTACCTCGAAACTGGCGACCTCGACTTCGCCTACGAGATGAATGAGGATTCGCGGTTTCGGTGCAACTATCTCAAGCAGAAAAATGGGCTCGCGGCTGTGTTCCGCCTTATCCCCACTGAAATCGCATCTCTCGAAGACCTGAACATCCCAACAGTCGTGAAGGAATTCGGCCATATGCGTTCTGGTCTGGTTCTGGTGACTGGGCCAACCGGGTCCGGTAAGTCTACCACGCTGGCGGCCCTGCTCGATTACATCAATTCGAACTTCTCTAGGCACATCATTACCGTCGAGGAACCAATTGAGTTCGTGCACCGGAACAAACGCAGTATCATCACACAACGAGAGGTTCCGATTCAAACACCCTCTTTCGCTGATGGTCTGCGCGCCGCGCTCCGAGAAGATGCGGACATTGTTCTGGTTGGGGAAATGCGAGACCTTGAAACCATCTCCCTTGCTCTCACTGCAGCAGAAACAGGGCTTCTGGTATTCGGAACTCTGCACACCAACAACGCACGAAAGACAGTGGATCGACTGGTGGACGTCTTTCCTGCAGACCAGCAATCCCAGGTCCGCACCATGCTGGCAGCATCCCTTCGTGGGGTTGTCGCTCAGTTGCTAATGAAGCGCAGCGACAAGCCGGGGCGGTGTGCGGTGAATGAGATCATGTTCGCCACACCAGCCGTTTCGGCGATCATCCGGGAAGGGCAGACTCAGAAGCTTTATGATGTGATTATCGGAGGTAAAGCCGATGGAATGCAGTTCATGGATGAGTCCATCTGGGACAAACTCCGGGCGGGCAACGTCACCGCGCAGGAAGCCTACATGAAGGCCATCGACAAAACACGCTTCAAGAAGTTCCTTCCGGAAGAGCATGCCGCTCTTGGGGAGGCTTCCGGGGAAAACCCGATGGAGCACTAGGCCTAGAAAGAGATTCTGAGTGCGTTACGAGGACCGCTCGTCACGCCCCACTGAGACTTACTCACATTCATTCACATCTCGGCAGACAGTCGTGCTCGAGAAATCGGAGCCTTGGCCCATAGGGTCTTGCTATTTATCGTCGGCGATTGAATGTCTTGAGCGCAATATTACTCTTTCACCTGAGCCCCTGGAATGTCCGCAAGCCAAGACCTTCTCTCCTTCAGTTGCCCGAATTGTGGGGTGCGGTTGCGTGTTCCGGCGAGCATGGCGGGTATCGAGGGCCCCTGCCCCTCTTGCGCGGCAATCATTCAGGCTCCCAGCGCCCCGCATCACAGCTCCAGCCCCGCCGGCCCTGACTCACAAACTTCATCGGCCCAGCCCTCTCGAGCAACCACCACCTCTAACTACTCGGGTCCCTCCAGAACTCCCACTGACCCTGAGAAGCAGGGGCCTCCTCACGATGAAATCCCTTCACCCTCCTCAGGGGGCGAACCCTCTCCAAGAGAGCAGGTCCCATCCTGCACATCTGATCAATCTTCATCTTCTCCGACTTCCTCTCAGAGTTCATCCCATTCAACCGCTCCATCATATCTACGCAGTCGGCAAGCAGCTCCTGCGCCTCAAGTTCACGCCCTAGCTGGAAAAGAGCCTTCTTCGGAGAACGCGACCCACTCGGAAGATCGTCCTAAGCAGAAGTCCCCGCTCAAGCCTTCCTCAGTCTCAACCCATCCTGAAGGCACCAAGATTTCCGCTAACTCCGCGAAGAACACTCCTTCCACGAATAAAGATCCAGAACTTGATCCGCTCCTGGCGCTCAAGCCAACTGCCGTCAAGGATCTGGGGCGCAAAGAAAAGAACCGTCTGCCCACCAGCAGCAGCCTTCCTAGCGAGCGCAAATCGAGAACACAGAAGTAACCGGATCTTTCAGCTCCTTCAAAAAAGCAGTCTCCTCCTGAGGAAGACCTTCCGGACTTGGATTCTTCCGAGTCCGTTGCGCCCGTAGATCCTCCATCCGTCGAATGCTCTTCCGTAACCGATAAACCAGACGAACCAAGACCCCGGAAGTCGCGACCGTTTCGATCTGATCGAGAATCTGAAGAAACCGTAAAACTTAATGTCAACGCCTCCACCGTTGGAGCCTTGGTGAGCCACGAGCACGCTGGCCGTCTCGAAAATAGCAGGCGTTCTTATCCCACCTGGCCAGGCATTTCGGTTCTTCTGCTCTTCCTGACACTTTCAGCGGTAATGATCTATCTCGTGCTGGATCTCACCGATATGCTGCCGCACAGCAAACGGCAAGGTCAGCTTCAAGATCCGGCAGCCGGCGAAGCCTCAAAGTCTTCGCCAGATGCTGGAGAAGCGTCGGCACCCGCTGCGGCTGCGGGAGTCCTTAACCGCGGACAGGAGCCTTCAGCCTCAGAGCGGACTGCAGGAGTTTTCAAAGTTGATCCAGACCAGCTCTTCCCGGGATCATCAAAGACTGGTCAGATTCTTCAACCAAACCCGGAGACCTTCTCAGGCACCGAAGCGAAGGACCTCAGCTCTGAAGACCTCCTTAGCCGCAACGAGGACTCCGAAGAGGGCTCCTTGCTTGTTCCGGCAGGAGGCGTTGAGGCAGCACCTGGTGGTGCTATTATCGAAGAGCAGGATGTAAAAGTCACTGGCGAGGTCAGCCTACCGCCGCTTATCGACCTCAATCCGTCGCGAAATGCACTTCCAGAACAAAGTGGGAGTCCAAGCGCTCCCGCCGAAACGCTCTCGCTCTTTCTCGCAGCCCGCAATCTCAGTGAGCGGCGCCCTTATATGAGCGCTTCGCGTCGATCCGAAGCTGAGCTGGAGAGGGGGCCGTTGGCAAAGCAGCTCCCTCCCACTGTTCAGCTGAGGCTTCTGAAATACCTGAAAGATCATTCAGAAAAGACTGACGAAAGATTTTTTGAGGTGTCTTTTGAAAGAGAGTCTACAGCCCCGATTTTGGTTCAGGTGGCTGTAAATAGTAATGGTCGCATGCAGGTTCACACCGACGCGTTCTTAGATCTCTACAATGATGAAATGGCGCGCTTTCAGGCCGTCCCAGTTAAGGGAGAGCGGACCTTCCATACCCTCGCAGACGCCTACAAGCAGTGCTTCGAGGAGAAAATTCCAGGGGCGGAAGATAAGAGTTATATGAAGCTTCGCCAGCATGAGCAGGTTACGGCGCGGCTTCAGGCATATTTTGCAAAAGAGTCGAAAATTTCTGCGCAGATCGAGCAGTCGAAGGCGCTCCCATGGGGCCGATCTGGAATCTGCACGGTCACCGTAAGATGGAACACTGACTATGGGAGACCCTATGTGGAACTAGTGAGTATCGATGATCTCTCATGGGCCCCCTGAGAGCTTCCGGACGGAAATTCTTCTGCCAGACATCTCCTTAATCGTCACGCTCACACCCACAAAGTAAGGAGTGCCTGCTGGATCAGTATAAGACCTCTTCTGTGAAATTACTCAGCTGGAGGGCTTGGGCAATCGAACAACCATGAATCCCTGCACACTGCTGTATTTCTTGAATTCGCAGTCATTTTTTATTCGCAGCAATCCAAAGGCCCGTTCCTTGACATGGACAGGCGTAACTGCCACCTGATACTCCCTGCCGGGTTTGATCACCTTTAGTTCGTATTTGAACTGCTCATTAGTACAGGAGAGCTCAGTGACCATAATATCAGTCTCATGGTTCACTCTGATCTTGAAGATCTGGGCATCCCCTCTTCCATTCAGGTCCCAGAAGAGGGTGGGCGGATCAATTGAGAACAGGTCCGGAATCTCAAGCTTTGCCGTGAGGACAATCGGGACCGTTTCGCCCTCAAGGGTGATCACGATCTTCTTTTCGATCGCGCCCTTTATTGTACCCAGCTTGAAGTTGCCACGAACTACTCCGCTCTCTCCCGGGCGCCAGGTAAGCTTCCCATTTCCGCTGATTTCGGCAGACAGGCAACTGCAGGCAGCCTGATACTCCTTGATTGTAACGGGCTTTGCGCCTTTGACCTTGAAAGGAAACTCGACACTAAGGCTATTCTTATCCGGGGGGAGGGTCATTGAAATCTCATTCGTCTCGAATGCTAGCTCCCCGAACAAACAGGATGGCCCCATCAGGAGGAGACCAAGCCCTACCAATCTTCGCTCCTTCGAGATTTTCATTACTTCGACTTAAGGTTGATCAGTTCTACCGTAACAATGAGGTTTCCATCACGCCATCGAGGGCCAATCAGGTAGACTCTTTTCCCTACTTCAAATACCCGATCCCATCTCAGGGTCATCTTGCTCTTTTGCCAGTATTCAACATCAAGCCGCAATTTGCGGGATTCCTTGATTGAGGCCTGCGGCTGAAAGGTCAGCATCAAGGCCTGTGAGCCATTGATGGGTTGAGCCCAACTCTTGTATCCCTTGAGAATATCCTGCTCCACTGAACCAAGCCTCACGAAGGTCTTATAGGGCTCCAACTTGGCTACTTTTTTCAGCTTGGCCACCTCCTCTTCACGGAGGGGCACAACGCCATCTCGGAGGGATTCAGGCGATCCGTTTGTTCCGAAGAGAACCTCTGTTCTCACCTTGCCTATCACCTCCTTACCTGGATCCTGCGCACCCGCAACAGCCATCAAAGCGAGGTGAATAAGTGCCAGTATTCTCATTCGATCTGCCTTCGGTTAGTAAGTCTCCTTGACGTTAACGTAGTAGCCGTGACGGCCATCGAAGAAGCCTGCACTCAAAGCCAGATCGGAGTCAGAGAGAGGTGCCAGACCTTCAACCACCAGAAGAGTTGAATCCGAATCCCCATCGAGGATGACCTGAGTGGATACATTTGTGAGAGGGGAGTAGACCTCTGAACTCGCCCCTGAGTCGACAAGTCTGGATGAGGTATCACCTGACTGGGCGCTCTTCATTCCCAAGAGGAACGCAAACACTACGGCGCAGGTGACCGCGGGCGCCATCCACCAGAGCCATCGACGATTAAAGGCGGTAAATGCACCGAGACCTTCTTCGCTTTCGGGAACTTTACTCTCTGCTTTTACAAGCTTTTCGAGATGCGAATTAAAGTAGTCTGGAAATGGAGGATCGATCTCTCGCGGGACAGATTCGCACAACTTCTTCCTGAGGTGAAGAAATCTGGCACGCTCCTCATGCAGTTCAGGAGAACTGGCCAGAATCGGCTCTAGTTCCTTCAGCTCGTTTGCGCTCAGCCCATCATCCATCCAACGGGTAAGCAGTTCTTCTTTCCGGTCGTTCTTCATATGTTGATCAGCAAAGTTTGCAGTTTTTTCCGGGCATAAAACAGGCGGCTCATTACTGTGCCGAGGGAGCAATCCATAATGTCCGCAATCTCTTTGTACTCTAAACCCTGCACCTCACGAAGCAGGATCGCCTCACGATGTTCTGGAGACAATTTTTCAAGGGCGTTTTCGATGTTGGCTCTCACTTCTCCCTGCGAAAGTGCCTCATCCGGACGGGACACCCGAGCGGGCGTGGCATGGGCCCCGGCAGCAATTGCCTCCCTGTCGAGCAGGTTGTCATCAAGATCTCCCGCAACATCCATCTTTCTTTTTCTCATCCAGTCATACACCGCGTTGTGAGTAATTCGATACATCCACGTTGAGAAACGAGCACGCGATTCGAATCTGGGCAGAGCCTTCCAGACCTTCACGAAGACCTCTTGAGCGAGGTCCCAGGAGTCCGCTTCATTTTTGACCATATTTTGAATCATCGCATAAACGCGCCCACGATGCTTGGTTACTAGGAGATCAAAGGCGCCGTAGTCACCCTCTTTACATCGATCAACCAGCTCAGCATCGGAGATTTCTGCTGGGGCCCCCTCTCCTCCGGCATCACCCGGAAGAGGACCCTTTAGCAGATTTGACGCAATGGAGCGGAGGAAATTCATCGAATGTTCGCCACTCGGAAGGTGCCCTCAAACCTCCGCTTGAGCAAGCGGAGACACCTAAAAAACAGGGTCTTTCGGCCAGACTGTTTCCCCATATCGCCGAAAATTTCGGAGAGTTGCCCCAGGGAATCTCAATTTTAACCGGACGAAGCCAAAAAAACCCGGGGCGGCTACGCCACTACCCTAATAGACGTCCCTTTGGTATCGCTTCTCCTTCTTCAGCGCCTTGACGTAGGTTTTAGCCTCGTCCTCAGTTTTTCCACCGTGCTTTTCCACGATCTTGTGGAGGCTTGCATCTACGTCCTTCGCCATTCTCGATGCATCGCCACAGACATAGAAAGATGCTCCTTCTTCCAACCATTGCCACATTTCAGCCCCATTCTCCTCCATTCGATGCTGAACGTAGATTTTATCCGCCTGGTCTCGCGAAAACGCCAAGTCGAGACGAGTCAGAAATCCATCCTTCTGCATTGAAACAAACTCCTCCTCGTAGAGGAAATCGGTCTTCCTATGAGGGTTACCAAAGAGTAACCAGTTTTTTCCCGCCGCACCTTGCACTTTGCGCTCTTCAAGAAATGCCCGGAAGGGCGCCACCCCGGTACCAGGTCCAACCATGATAATCGGAGCGCTATCATCCTCCACCAGCCTGAAGGCCTTGTTATGGTGAACGAAAACACCCGGCTGGAGCCCCTCTGCCCGATCGGCAAGAAATGTGGAACACACTCCACCTCTATCTCGACCGTGAGAGTTATATCTCACGATTGCGATTGTTAGATGCACTTCACCCGGATGCGCATTTGGACTGGAGGCAATTGAATAGAGTCGCGGCTGGAGCTTTTTAAGGACCTTCACAAAATCCTCCCCGTCAGAAAAATCCGCAGGGTATTCCGTCACCAGGTCAATCAGCTCCCGGCCCCAACAAAAATCGTTCATAACCTTGCGGTCTCCGCTTTCCACAACAGAGCGCAGATAGGGCGAACCGCTTCGACTCTGCCACGCTTGCAACAATTTCGGGGTAAGCGACCTTATGTCATACCCGGTCATCAGCGCATCCCTCAGAGAACTTTCCCCGCCACCAGGCATGGGAACCTGATCGTTGGTATTGAACGGAAGGCTGTTCAATATCTCGTCTACCTGCTTCTCCTGATTCACCGGAAATACTCCCAGCGCATCCCCCACAACATAGTCCATTCCAGCCCCTTCCAGAGACAGCTCGATATGATGGGTCTCTTTCTCTGCGCCTTCGCCATTAAGATTGTAATTCCTCAGGATCGGGCTCCCGAACGGATTTTTTTTGCCGTATGGAATACTCTCTTCTTTAGTAGAGGCTACGGTGTCAATTGCAGCCGCTCCTCCTCCGAGGCTCTCAATGACCCCTTTTCGCCACCCTGCAAATGCTTCGTCGAAGTCGACATCGCAATCCACCCTCTGGTAAACGCGCTCTGCTCCCAGTGATTCCAGCCTCTGATCGAAGTCGATCCCGCACTTGCAGAAATCCGGGTATTCGGTATCGCCAAGGGCGAGCACTGAAAACCTCACACCTTTCATCTGCGGAGCCTGATCGCTGAGAATGAACTCATAAAGTTCTGCGGCATTGTCCGGAGGCTCCCCATCTCCGTATGTGCTGGTGATAACGAGAAGGTTTTTCTCCCCGGCGAGGCGTCCGGAATCATATTGCCCCATTTCCACCACCTCAGTATCAAAGCGGCCTCCGTTGAGATCTTTTGCCATCCTTTTTGCACAACCCTCAGCATTTCCGGTCTGCGAACCCACGAGAATTGTGACGGGGATAGCAGGGCCCACATGCTCAGCCCCTTCGCCTGACGCAGATCCAAGCGTCTTGCTGAGGAAATCACTGAGCCACTCCCGCTGCTCGGGAGTGAACGGCGCATCTTCAGGAACCAGGATCCGGTGCGACATGATCTGAACTGAATATCCGGTGGTTACCGGCTGAGCAAAGGTATCGTGACTCAAAACTTTTTCAAGGCGATTAACCTTCGAAGGATTGGCTTGGACATCAATCCGGAAGAGAAGGACGACGAGCCTGTCTGAACATCTCCATCCTGAAACCCTTTAACCCTTAACGTCCTTCGTTGACTGCCAAACAGACTGAAAAGAGTCCCAATCCGATCGAAAACCACGAATCGCGTTAACGCTCCGGTCGCTTTTTTTACCCGGGGGCCAGCAGCCGGCTAAACGCGACATCCCGCCGACACCACAAAGCAGCCCAGACACCGCTTGGAAAAGTGAATAAACGGTCAGAATAGGCGCTACTCCGGAAGGGGGAAATCCTGGTTGAACGCAAAAACCCGCTCGCGAATTTCCTTTAATTTCTGCCCGTCCTCCCGATTTTGAATTGCCTCAAAGATAAAGTCCGCCACCGACTCGAGATCCGCCTCTTTCATCCCGCGGGTGGTAACCGCAGGTGTTCCCAGACGAATTCCACTAGGCTTCATGGGTGACCCCGTATCGAACGGGATGGAGTTCTTATTTACCGTAATTCCGGCCGCATCCAGAGCCTCATCCGCCATTGTCCCGTCAAGACCGAGCGGGCGCATATCCACCAGCATACTATGGTTGTCAGTACCCCCCGATACGATTCTGAACCCATGGTCCCCCAGTCTGGACGCCAGCGCTCTCGCATTCTCAACGACTTGCCCCTGGTAAACCTTAAATTCTGGACGAAGCGCCTCTCCAAAGCACACCGCCTTGGCGGCGATCACATGCATGAGTGGCCCTCCCTGCACGCCCGGAAATACCATCGAATTAATCTTCTTGGCATACTCTTCTCTGCACAGGATCAATCCGCCGCGAGGACCCCTCAAGGATTTGTGGGTGGTTGTAGTGACGAAGTCAGCATGCGGGATTGGTGTCGGGTGAACTCCCGAGGCAACCAGTCCCGCGATATGAGCCATGTCCACGAAGAGATAGGCCCCAACCTCTTTCGCTATTCGACCCATCCTCTCGTAGTCTACGACCCGGGAATAGGCACTCGCTCCACAGGTTATTAACTTGGGCCTCACCTCGGCAGCAGCCGAGGCCAACTGGTCGTAGTCGATACGCTCATCATCCTCACTCACGCCGTAGTGCGTCACCTCATAGAATTGCCCTGAGAAGTTCGCCTT
>Ga0160423_10002115_pt1 | contig 16617 bp, 12 predicted proteins | sample CRUFie14St8metaG_FD_108191 | JGI IMG/M metagenome (GOLD analysis project Ga0160423, IMG submission 108191) | Marine microbial communities from the Costa Rica Dome - CRUD Field 142mm St8 metaG | ecosystem: Environmental > Aquatic > Marine > Oceanic > Photic zone | place: Costa Rica: the Eastern... | reverse complement strand
TAATATTTATTAACTTTATTAAATCAATAATATTATTTATCTCAATTTACATATTTTCAATTTTAAAAGAAAATTCTATTTTCGAATTATTTGAATATAAAATATTTAAAAATTCTGATCTTTTTTATTTTTCTTTAATTTTTTGTGCTATATTTTATTTATCTACTTTATTGTTTTATGAGAAAAGAAAATATAATCAAAATTTTTTAACATTTTTAAGAGAGGATATTTCAAATTTTATAATATCTAATATTACAACTTTTTTTTTAATTTTTTTATTACAATTAGATTTTATTTTTGAAATTGAATTTATTTATTTATTATTTTTTTTAATAATTAATTTATGTTTTTTGAAATTATATTGGAATTTTCTGTATCAAAATATGATTAACAAAAATATAATTCAAAAAAATATAATGCTTGTAGGTACATATGAAGAAATAACAGAAGTTCTGAGTCAAAAATTTGATAAAATTTATGTTTTTAAATGTGCAATTATGACAGATTATTTAGACAGAGATAAAAAAATTATAAAAAGCGAACTTAAATTCCCCATTTTTAATATAAATGAGGATATTAGATCAATTCTGGAATACCATTTATTAGGTCAGATTTGGATTTTAAACGGAAACAAAGAAAAAAAATCAGAAATTTTGTCTAACATACTTAGATACTCAGTTGATACATTAAATATATCACTAAATAAAAATATAAATATTAAAGGAAAAAATCTTTTAGCTGACAAATATGAATTTGAAATCTATGAAATGTCAAGATTTCATGGTGTAAATTTGTTTTTAAAAATTTTAATTGACAAATTTCTTGCTATTGTTTTTTTATTAATTTCCTCACCTATATTATTGATCTCTATATTATTTATTTATATTGAAGATGGGTTACCAATATTATTTACTCAAAATAGAACAGGTTGGGATGGTAGAAGATTTAAAATTTTTAAACTAAGATCACTTAAAAAAATTTCATTTGATAAGACTGAACAAGTAAAGAAAGATGATAAAAGACTTTTAAGAATTGGTAAGATTATTAGAAGATATAGTATTGATGAATTGCCACAATTTATAAATGTCTTAAATGGCGAAATGTCAATAGTTGGACCAAGACCCCACATGGTTGAACATGATATTCATTATTCAGGAATATTTAATAATTTTCTAAAAAGACATAAATGCAATCCAGGATTAACCGGGTGGGCACAAGTAAATGGTTTAAGAGGTGCAACCCCAACACCTGAAATAATGAAAAAAAGAATGGAATATGATTTATGGTATTTAAATAATTGGACAATATATCTTGATATTTACATCATCCTAAAGACTTTTTACACCATATTTAGACACAAGGGAGATTAATTTTAAAAATTTGAAAAATTATAAATTAAAAATTTTAAGAATAATTCCAACTTTAAACCCAAAAGAGGGCGGAACATCATTTGGTGTGATTAATACTTCTTTAAGTTTAATTAAAAAAAAAATTAAAGTAGATATTTTAACAAGCGATGAATCAAGTGGCAGTTTTTTTAAAAACAAAAAACTAAGAATCTTTAATTGTGGACCAGGATTAGGGAACTATAGTTTTAATTTAAAATTATTATTTTGGTTATTAAAAAATAAAAAAAATTATAATTTTTTTTTTATAGAAGGTTTGTGGACATTTAATAGTTTAATTGCACGATTTTTTTTAAAAAAATATTATGTGTTTTCACATGGTCATATAGATCCATATTTTTCTAAACAATTTCTTAAAAAAATTAAAAAGCAAATATATTGGTTTTTATTTGAAAAAAAAAACTTAATTGCGTCTGAAGGATTGCTATGTACTACATTAAATGAAAAAAAACTATTAAATAAAACGTTTGTTGATACAAAAAAAATTAAAAAAAAAGTAATAGGGTATGGAATAAACACTCCTAAATTTAACAAGCAAAAATCAATAAAGAAATTTTACAAAAAATTTCATTTTCTTAAAAATAAAAAGTTTTACATTTTTCTTGGAAGATTCCATGAAAAAAAAGGATGTGAAATAATTTTGGAAACGATTAAAAAAAATTGCAAAGGAAAAACCCCTCTAGTATTAATGGTCGGCCCGGACAATACTTATAAAAAAAAAATTATATTAAAAACAAAAAAATTAAAATTAAATAAAAATATTTTTTTCAGTGACATATTATTAAATGAAGAAAAATGGGGAGCCCTTAGTTCAGCTAAAGCAATGCTTTTACCATCATATGGAGAGAATTTTGGAATATCTGTAGTAGAGTCTCTTGCATGTTCAACACCAGTTCTTACTACGAATAAAGTTAATATTTATAATGATATAATAAAATTTAACTGTGGATTAATTTCAAACTCAAATACTAATAGCTTTGCAAAAATTTTTAGTACTTTTGAAAAATTTAATACAAACAAAATAAAAAAATTGAGTAAAAATTCTAAATTTTGTTTTGAAAAAAATTATAATTTAGAGAGTAAAAATTCTGATTTTATTAGATTTTTTAATAATCTAAAAAATATGGTTAACGAGAATTTAAAATGATAAAAAAAAAATTATTAAGAGATCAATTTTTAAAATTTCTCCCACAGATTTTTTTTATAAAAAGTTTTTATAGTTTTTATTTTTTTGTATTTTATGAGCTTATATTATATTACAAACTAAATATATTTTTATTAATAAAAAATTATAAAAAAAATATTTTAGATCTTAAAAAATTAAAGTTTATTTCAAGCAGATCAATATTTAACACTTTTGTAAATTCTTTTTATCAAGATAAGTATTATAATTTTAACAAAACAAAAATAATTTATATTTCGGCTGAATTTTTAAAATATTTTATAAATAAAAAACTTCATAATATTTATTACAAATTTGTAATAATTGTAGGAAATTCAGACGAACCAGTAAATTTAAAAAAAAAACAAATTAATAAATTAATAAAAAATAAGTTATTTTTGAAATTATTTGCACAAAATTTATGTATAAGTCATAAAAAATTTATCCATATACCTATTGGTGTGGATTTTCATACTCAATTTTATCTTGATAAATTTGGCAAAAATAAAATTTTTCCCAGCGATGTAGAAAAAAAGTTTATTGAAATTAAAAAAAGAAAAAAAAAACAAACCTTTAAAGTTTATTGTGATTTTCAATTTAATTTAAATAAAGCTAGAAGTGAATGTTTTAGGGAAATACCTAAAAAAATATCTTATTTTGCTCCTAATCGTTTATCTCAATTTAATACCTGGAAAAAAATTAAAAAATTTAAATTTATAGCTTGTCCTCAAGGAAATGGCCTTGATACGCATAGAGTTTGGGAAAGTATATTATTAGGATGCATTCCTATTGTTAAATCAGGTCCTTTGGATAAATTGTATAAACAATTTCCTATTATAATTATAAAAAAATGGTCAGAGATAAACTCTATAAGCCTCAAGAAAAAATATTACTTAATTAAGAAAAAAAAATACAAATTTAAACTTTTAAAAAATAATTATTGGATAGATAAAATTTCTAATATTGAATAATTTTATTTAATCTAGTTATAAAATTATTTTAATACTTTAATCTTTTTTAATATAGTCATGACAACCCACAATGGATCGTGTAAATAAAGTATGATTTTATTAAATATTTTTTTTAATAACGTCTGTTCTTCTAGTCCATAAATTCTATTTTGATCAATATTAATTTTTTGTGAAGAGATACTCAATTCATGAATTCTAAAAATCGCAAGCCTACTAAATGATCTTTTAATTATTGGTTTATAATGTAGCATATCTAAAAATAATTCCGCATCCCAGTTTGATTTGTTTATTTCGTTAAAACCTTTGGTTTTATTATAAATGTTAGATTTAAAAAACATGCCTTGTTGAAAAAAACAAACATTTCTTTTTAAAAATAATTTTTTATTTACTTTATTCGGAAAAAAAATATTGATCTGATTGTTAATTTCATCATGTAAGTAGCCTGAACCAAATAAAATATCTATTTTAGGATTTTTATTGAATTGATCAACCACATATTTAAAAGTATCTTTTACGAGATAATCATCAGAATTTAGAAAATAATATATGTCTCCGGTTGCCATTTTGAATCCTTTATTGAGTGCATTAGCTGGTCCATTATCTTTTTCCTCTATTATCTTTACTCTATTATCTTTTTGAAGCTTTAATTGCTTTAATATCTCGCTTGAGTTATCATTTGAACAATTATCTAAAATAAAATATTCAAAGTTATCATAGTTTTGGCTTAAAACACTATCTATACATTGTTTTAGAAACCGACCTTGGTTATAAGAAATAGTTACAATTGAAATTTTTAAACTATTTGACATATTTTAAAATTTTACTTTGATAAATTATTATTGTTATTAAAAATGGATAAAAAATCATATTATCCATTCCATAAGGTGAAAATAAGAGATCCCATGACACCCATGTAAAAATAAATATAATTAATGGTAAAAAACTATTTATGTTTTTAATATCTACAAAAAATTTTTTTGTTAAATTCTTGTAGACAAAAATCCAAAAAATTAACCCTACAATCCCTGAATGAACCCAGCTTTGAAAAATAATTGAATGAACAGGTATTAAGCAGTCTCCTAATTTATAATCTGCGTAGTAATTAAATTTTAATAAAAAATCATATTGAAATATTAAATAGTCACAATTTTTAGCCCAGCTGCCATGTCCTAAAATTGGAGAGTCAATAATCGCTTTACCATAAGCAAAAATTTCATCTCTCCCACCAAATAAAAATCCAAGATCGCCAGATTGTTTCAATTGCTTTTGCGCAAGATAGTCACTCAGATAATCATTTAAAACTAAATAATTATAAAAAATGTAAATTATATATAGAATAAAGACAAATAATGAAAAAAAAATTATCTTATTGTTTATGACCTTATTTTTAAAATCAATACTAGAATTTATAAAAAATAGACCGAATAAGTTAATTAGACAAAAAAGAAATAGATACCGAACATTTAGATTTAAAGAAATTATTGAAAAAATAATGAAAATAGCACCGAGAAGTAATAAATTTTCTTTTTTATATTTCCAATAAAAATAAGAGTATAAAACTAATGATAACATTAGTAGATTCAAACCTAAACCAAATTTCCAATTTGTCATTAAGTTGTCTGAGAAAAACAAGTATAAACTGTCTACAAATAAGAAAGTAAAAAAAAAATCTCTCAGCAACAAAGGGTTTATTTTTACTAATTTAAAGAAAACATAAAAAGAGCACATTGTAATAAAAATTTTTGCAAAACCACGTGCACTGTCTTTAAATATCGAGTTATTATAAATATCTGATATAATTTGAGAAATTAGCCAAAGAAAACAAAGAATAATAATTTTTTTTTGAAAATCATCTAGCTTATCTTCTTTGAAATTAAAAAAAATATATGCTGCAATAATAGCAATTAATATTTGAGCAAAAGTAAGAGTCCCAATGAATTGAAATTTTACATTAAATGAAAGAGTAAAAAAAATTAAAAAAATATATTTCATACAATATTTTTGTATATTTTAAGCAATCCCTCTAAGTATTTTTGCTCAGTATAATTTTTTTTAACATCTATTTGGGCATTTTTTCCGAATAATCTTATTTTTTTTTTATTGTTAATTAAGTAATTCAGTTTTTGTTTCAATTGAAAAGTATCTCCAGGATTTATAATAAAACCATTATGGTTATTCTTAACAATGCTCCCAGAATTTGGTGTAGTAATTATAGCGCAACCACTTGCCATAGCTTCAAATATAACATTTGCCGACCCTTCCGCCAAAGAGGGAAATAAGAAAATATCAGAATTGGACATTTCTTCAGCCAACTCTTTTTGAGTTAAAGATCCAAGATATTTTACTCTTTTGTCTAAAAATAATTCTTTGTATTTATATCTAAATTTTTTAGTTAACTGACCAGCAAATTTCAAAGAAAAGTTGTTGTTTAATTTCTTAATAGTTTTTTGAATTTCGTCTAGACCTTTCCTCTTTTCAATAGCACCTGCAAAAAGAATATTAACTATTTTTTTTTCATCAGCAAATAATCTTTTTTTTGGCAAATATCTAATAAATTTTTTTGATATACCTTGATATAAAACTTTAATTTTTTTTTTAGGAAACTTTAAATAATTAAAAGTTTTTAGAACAAAATGTGAGTTAACAATCACTAAATCAGATAAATTTATATCATCTAAGATTTGCCTCCAAACTCCAGTTGGTTTTTTAGGTAACTTTTTTGGAAATTTTCCTTTATTATTTATCAAATGATTTAACATAATTGGATGTACAATTGAATGATCACAAATAACAAAGTTATTAAATTTTTTTGCCTCTAAAATTGATTTCCCACCAAATCCAGCTCTAAAATGATATATATTATTTTTAATTTTTTTTGTTTTAAAAAAGTTATAACAATTTCTTGAATAGAATTTCATTGCAAATAAAATAATCTTTTGAGATAATTTTTTTTGACCTAAAAACTTATTTATAAATAATCCAAAATGATTAATTAATTCAGTAAATCTATTTTGAATAATATAATTTAAATTAATTTTAATGTCTCTATTTATAAATTTTTTAATTTTTACAAATCTATTAAAAAATTTAGTTAAATAAAAAACCTCATTTTTTGTTGGATAAGCTCCTAAAATTAATTTATGTAAAATTTTTTTTTTAAATAATAATTTTCCAGTGTTGATGAGTTGGAAATTTGAAAAACCACTTGATATAATAATATTTTTTTTACCACTCATTTGTATTTGATTTTGACCATTTTTTTAAAGATGTTTTAAGATTATAATTATAAGTATAATTGTTTTCGTTTAAAAATTTTGAAATGACAAAATTTGATATAAATAATTTAGATAATCTTAAATAATTAAAATTATTTTTTGAACTTAATTTCTTTGTAATGAAAGATGATAGAAATAAAAAAAACTGAAAAATTACTTTAGGGATTTCTAAATATTTAGAAGATACATTAAGAATTTTTGATATCTCCTCTGCATATTCTTTTATATTGTTACAATCTTCAAAAACACCATTAAATATTACTTTGTTGTAAAATTTATGATTTATTTGATTTTTATTAACCCAAAAAATTTGATTGAATAATTCATCTATATAAATGCCAGCTTTTTTTAGATTCTTATTACCAAAATAAAAAAACATTCTTTTTTTTATTATTTTTACTAATCTACTTACATTTCCATTTTCACCAGCACCAAAGACAACACCGGGTCTACAAATTAATAATATTTTATCAGAAGAATTTTTATTTAACCATTTTAGGTGAATTTCTTCTGCTTCCAATTTAGATTTACCATAAGGTGTATCAGGGATTGTTGGAGTATCCTCGTTTTTGTAATGATTGCCACTTCCATAAACAGAAATACTGCTAGTAAAAATAATATTTTTACAATTAATTTTATCGGCAAATGTAGTAACATTTCTTGCACCATTAACATTAGTTTCAAAATATTCAAAATCTTCGTGTCCTGGCATTCTGTGTATAGCAGCCAAATTTAAAATTGTATCTAATTGTTCTATTTTTAAATTTTTTATTGGGTTTCTCACATCATGATTTATTAACTCAACTTTTTTAGAATTTAAAAATTTCCTTAGATTTTGTTTAAGATAATGATCTTTAGGTTTTAAGATATCTATTAGATATATTTTTTCATAAAGATCTTTTTCAATGATTTTTTTACAAAAATTTATACCAATAAACCCACACCCACCAAAAATTGCAATAGAAGTCATTTTTAATTGAATATAATATTTTTTTTATTAAATAAATTATGATGTTTGGAATATTTTATCAAATTTTGAGGATATTTTTTTTATATCAAAGTTTTTTATAGCAAAATTTCTACAGTTTAGTGAAATTTTTCTATAGGTTTTTTTGTTCTTTTTAAGATAATTAATATAGTTAGTTATTTTTTTTATATCTTTATCCTTAAAAATTGCTCCACAATTATTTTGAATAATTATTTTAGATGCTAAATTTTCCCTTGGTGCATTAAGAATTATTGGTCTACCAGCACAAAGGTAGTTTAAAATTTTCGATGGGACAGAAAACTCATTTGCATCTTTATTTAGAGTGGCAATAAATAAATCAGCTGTATTTAAAATATTATTTAATTTTTGAAAGGGTTGGAGTTTGAATAATAAAAGATTTTTAGGAATCTTATTTAATGATTTGATATAATCAAAACCAGTACCTACACCAAAGATCACAAATTCTATATTTGAATTACTCTCAGCTAAACTGATTAATAAATTAGGATTATGTTTTTTTGCTAATGTACCTGTATATATAACTCTAAATTTGTTTTTATTAAATATATGGTTAGTTAATTTAAAATTTTTTTTTTTATTAAATTTGATTTGAGAAACATTACCCCAATTGGCAATAAAACTTATTTTTTTATTGTTCACTCCCCATTCTTTTAATTGTTTATTAAATTTATTTGATATTGTAATTATTTTAGATGAAAAATTTATTTGATTTTTTTCAAAAAATTTAAATATATAATAAATTACAAATGATAAAAAAATATTTTTTTTTTTTAAAATTAACTTTACAGCAAGACAATAAAAATCCTGGATCCAAACAATAAATTTAATTTTATCTTTTTTACAACGGTTTACGATAAGTTGTTGTGCAAATGTTGGACATTGACCAGATAAAACTATTTCAGGGTTTATTTTATTAATATTTTTTGAAACTTCTAAACCATATATTAAATCTGAAAAAAATCTTTTAATTAGATTGGTCTTGCTATACTTTATATCTTTACCTAGTGGTAAAATTTTTAAATTTTTGTTTACAGTATTTCCAAAATAAGCTTTAGGACCATAATCATTCTTAAAAAATAAATGATAGATTTTATATTTTTTTGATAATTCTTTTGAAAGCTCAAAAGCAAACGGATGTCCAGCGAAATCATGTATAATTATTTTTTTCATTATTAAATTATTGAATGAATAATTTTTCTTTAACTAAAAAAAAGGTATAATTATATACTTTTAAATAATTCGTAAGAATTAATCTGTTTTTTTAGTTTAAAATTTAATTAAAATATATTAAACCAGTGGTTGTACTATGACTGATTCGGAATTATTAATTCAAAAAATAAATATTTTTAAAAAAAAATATTTGAATTCTAGAAGTTATTTTATTTATGTTCCAAATAAATTTGATTTATTTCTTGATAAAGTCATTAATATTTCATTAAAAAATAATAAATTATTTATGTTTAAAAAAGCCTCATCATATTTACTGGACCTCCTTTTAAAGGTAAACAAATATTTATTTACCGAAAAAATATTTGCAAATCAGCAATCAAAAAAAAAAATTGAAATCTTAGAAAAAAAAATTGATTTTCAAAATCAAATGATAAAAAAATACTTTCAAAATAATAATAAGATGAAAGATGATATTTTAAAATTAAATGCAAATATTAATGATCTATTTAAACATAAAAACTCAGCATCAGATAATGCAAATAATCAAAATAATTTTAATCCAATTATACCAAATACAAACCAAGAAAAATCAAAATTAGAATTTTATCAAAACGAAAATTTAAGGATGAGCGGAGAACTTTTGGAAATTAAGAAAAAATACCAAATTATAAAGCAAGAATTAGAAAAAAATACAATGCAAAGAAAACTTGTTATTGATAGGATTAACAATGTTAATGAAGTATTATCTGAAAATAATATTGTTACGAGTGTTTTTAATAATAATATTCAAAATGAAGTAAAAAAAGTCATTACAGTAGATAATAATAAAAAAAAAATCAATCTAGATGAAGAAATAAGTAAGATTTTTTTATCAAAATAAGTAAATATTTTTAATTATCCAAAAAAATTAAAATCACTTTTAGTAAAAAATTATGATTTCAAATTTTAAATTATTTAGCCAAAGTGATCTTGAAAGATTTAAAAAAAATTTAAGTTCACAGTTCCTACTAGTTGTTATGAGATCCTCAACTCAAATTATTTTTGTACCTTTTATGATTTTGATTTGGGGAACAGAAAATTTTGGTATATGGGTTTTTCTTTTTTCAATACCACAATCATTTAATTTACTTAATTTAAATATAGTTGAAGCTTCAAAAACAGAGATGATAATAGGAAATTATTCCAAAAAAAAAAGTTATGTTAAAAAGATTTATGCAAATACTTTTTACTTTTTAAATTTAAATATATTATTTCTTATATTTTTATTTTTAGTTTGGCTAAATATAATTGATATAAGTAAATTTAAAATTTTTCAAAATTCTAGTCTAGATGAAATAAAGATTTTAATTTTTTTGAGTTTTTTTGGTTTCCTCATCAACATTTTAAATAGTGTATTTATTTGTGGTATAGCGTTTAAGGGGAAAATAAATATTTATACAAATATTGAAGCAATATATTTCACTACACTTAGTTTGATTATTTTAGTTGTTGGTTTGTTCACCGATAGATTATTTTTTGCGTTTATTATCTATGTATTATTAAATCTAATAAAATTATATTTCACAATATATTATTCAAATAAAAATATAATTTTGAAATTTTCAAAATTTGATTTCAAATTTATAAAAAAAATTTTCTATAAAAGCATTTCATATTATTTTGAAAATAGCTCAAATATTTTAAAACATAGTGGTATAATTTTTATAACAGGTATATTTTATAGTTCTACAACTGTCGCTTACATATCAACTATAAAAACAATTTTTTATTTTCTTCCAAATCAGTTATTAAATATATTAGCTGTTAGTTTACAATTTGAATATTCAAAATTAATTGGTTTAAAAAATTATAAAAAATTAATTAAAATACTTAAAATTAAACTAAGCATTATTTTTTCTCTTATATTACTATATATATTTTTATATTTAATTTTTGGTGAATTTGTATTTGATTTATGGACTAAGGATTCATTTAATTTTGATAAACATCTAAATTTATTTTTAGTGATTGAATTTAGCATTTATATATTCACATATTTTATAATTTTACCCTTTAAGTCAGAAAATAATTTTTTTACTTTTAGTTTAATTGATTTTCTATCAATGATATTGGTGTTTTTAATTTTCTTTATTTCTCAAATTTATCTAGAAGAGTTAAAATATTTGTTCCTTTTAATAATGTTAACTACTATTTTTGCATCATTTATAAAAATTATATTCGCTCGTGAAAAATATCTTCTTAAATAATTAAAAAAATTTAATTTACTTTTTATTTAATTTCTTTTCCCAGTTAATTGCACTAATTAATATTTTTTTTACATTATTGTATTTTGGTCTAAATTTTATAATTTTTTTGAATTTTTTAGTATTTGCAAAAACTTGAGCTATATCACCAGGCCTTCTTTTTAAATATTCAACCGAAACATTTTTTTTTATATTTTTAAATATATTTACAATTTGCTGAACAGAATAACCTTTTCCATAACCACAATTTAAAATAAATGATTTTTTATTTTTATTTAAGTAATCTAATCCTTTTATGTGAATATCAGCAAGGTCTGCTACATGAATGTAATCTCTAATACATGTGCCATCTTTAGTTTTATAATTATTTCCAAATATTTTTACTTTTGGAATTTTCTTTAAACTTTGTATTGCTAAATTTTTTATTAAGTGACCATGTGAAGTTTCAATTTCACCAATTTTTCCAGATGGACTAGCACCTGCAACATTAAAATATCTTAAAATACCAAAATTATAATTATATTTTTTTTTGAATTTTTTTAATAATTCTTCACTTTTGAATTTTGTATAACCATAGTATCCACCTGGTTTAGGTTTTTTATTTTCACTTACAGCTCCTCTAACGTTCCCATAAACTGCACACGATGATGAAAAAATTATATTTTTTACTAATGAATTATTGCAAGCTTCAATAAGATTTTTTGTACCTATAATATTATTATTATAATACTTTTTTTTATTTCTTTCTGCTTCACTAACATTTAAGTAGGCAGCTAGATGAATGATTGAACTAATTTTATTATTTTTAATAATTTTTATTAGATTTTCTTTATTTTTGATATCTGCATTAATAAATTTAGCTTTTTTATTAATTAATCTTTTATATCCAGTTACTAAATTATCTAAGATTATTACTTTATCTTTAGTTTTGACTAAATTTTCAACAATATGGCTTCCAATATAACCAGCTCCACCTGTTACTAAAATGTTGTTGCTTGATTTAGACATTTGTAATTATAATTAGTATAAAAATGACTAAAAATCTTCCAAAAAGTTGCAAAGTTGTTGTTGTAGGCGGTGGTGTAATAGGGTGTTCTGTTGCTTATCATTTAGCAAAGTTTGGATGGAAGGATGTTATTTTACTCGAAAGAGATCAATTAACCTCAGGAACAACATGGCATGCGGCTGGTTTAGTAAGTCAGTTGGGTCCAACAGCTGCAGTTACAAAAATTAGAAAATACACTTTAGATTTATATAAAAAACTTGAAAAAGAAGTTGATCATTCAGCAGGGTTAAGACTTAATGGAGCACTTTCAATTGCGCAAACAAATCATAGATGGCAAGAATTACTAAGACAAGCAACTACCGCCCAACTTTATGATGTTGATGTTAGAATTTTAGATAAAGAAACCATTAAAAAAAAATTTCCGTTACTACATACCGATGATTTGAAAGGTGGAATTTTAATGCCTGGTGATGGTGCGGCTGATCCAAGTGGTGTAACTCATATGTTGGCAAAGGGCGCTAAACAAGAGGGTGCAAAAATATTTGAAAAATCACCAGTTGATAAAATTTTAATAAAAAATGGAAGAGTATCAGGTGTTAGAGTAAACGGACAAGATATAGAATGTGAATATGTCGTTCTTGCAACTGGAATGTGGTCTAGACAAATTGGTGAAACAATTGGGGTTAGTATTCCACTGTATCCAGCTGAACATTTTTATGTAATCACTGATCCAATTAAAGATTTACCTAGCACATTACCTACTATTAGAGACTTTGATAGTAGTACGTATTTTAAAGAGGATGCTGGTAAATTATTAATTGGTATTTTTGAAGGTAAATCTATTCCAGCATTTAATAAGACAAATAAAGTTCCAGAAGATTTTTCTTTTGGAGAATTTCCAGAAAATTTTGATCATTTTGAACCTTATTTAGAAAAATCTATGAAAAGATTTCCAGTTTTAGAGGAAATTGGAATTAGAAAATTTTTTGCAGGTCCAGAGTCTTTTACACCAGATACAAATTCATTACTTGGTGAAGTGCCAAAAGTTAAAAACTTATTTGTTAGTTGTGGATTGAATAGTATTGGAATTGGAAGTGGTGGTGGTGTTGGAAAGGTTACAGCTGAATGGATTATGTCAGGTCATATAAATGAAGATATTTTTATTTATGATATTAAAAGGTTTCAAAAATTTCATTCACAATTAGGATTTATTAAAGAAAGAATTACAGAAACTTTAGGTGATTTGTATGGAATGCATTGGCCTTTTAAACAACACAAAACTTCAAGAGATCAAAAACTAACTCCTTACCATTATGAAATGAAAAAAGCTGGTGCTTGTTTTGGAGTATCCGGTGGATATGAAAGACCAATGTGGTTCGCAATTAAAGAACAAAAACCAGAGTATGAATATTCATACAATCATCAAAATTGGTATCCAGCAGTTGAGTATGAAACAAAAAATACAAGAAAAAATGTTGGCTTGTTTGATCTAACTGCTTTTTCAAAATATGATTTAAGAGGTAACAATATTCATCATGAGCTACAAAAAATTTGTACAGCTAACATTAAAAATGATCCTGGCAGAACAACATACACTCAAATGTTAAATCAAGATGGTGGAATTGAAACTGATCTTACAGTTGTTTGTTTTAGCAAAGATCATTTTAGAATAATTACCTCTGCTGCTAATCGAGAAAGAGACAAATTCCATATTTTAAAACATCTGTCTAATAATATTGAACTTAAAGATGTTACAGATGAAATAGCATGTTTTGGTTTATTTGGTCCAAAAAGTATAGATCTTCTTCAAATATTAACCAAGGATGACATTTCAACTGAGAATATTAAATTTGCATCATTTAAAAAAATACAAATCAATAATATTGAAATTATAGCACAAAGATTATCTTATGTAGGTGAAATTGGTTTTGAACTTTATCTAGATATCAATAATTCAAGGGATATTTTCAATTTAATTGTAGAAGCTGGTAAAGAATTTAATTTATCTTTATGTGGGATGCATGCTTTAGATACTATGAGAATGGAAACAGGATTTTTACACTGGGGTCATGATATATCTCCAGAGGAAAACCAGTATCAAGCAGGTCTAAATTTTGCGATAAGTTATAAAAAGAATGTCGATTTTATTGGAAAAGATGCGTTATCTAAAATAAAAAATAAAAACTTGGATAAGCGTTTGATGATGTTTACATTAAAAGATAATCAACCAGGACAACCTTTATTGCTTCATGATGAACCAATTTATTTGGAGGATAAAATTATTGGAAGAACTACATCAGGAAATTATTCATTTTGTTTTAATAAAAACCTATCTTTTGGGTATGTCAATTCAGGAAATACAAAAGAGGATCTTAAAGGAAAAAACATTTATATTGAGGTTGAAAAAAAAAAATATATAGCTGACATATTAGATAAACCTTTAAATCAAAAAAATTATAAAAATTAATGTATATTATTGGTATAAACGCCTATCATGCAGATTCTTCAGCCTGTATATTAAAAGATGGAAAATTAATAACTGCAGTTGAAGAGGAAAGATTTACGAGAATTAAGCATTTTGCGGGATTTCCAAAAAAATCTATCGAACATTGTCTAGAAACTTGTAAAATTAATTTATCTGATGTTAATTATTTTGCAATAAATAGAGATCCAAAAGCTAATAACTTAAAGAGATTTTTTTATGTCTTAAAAAAAAGACCAAGCATAAGTCTTTTATTTGATAGACTAAAAAATAGAAAAAAATACCAATCAATAAAAAAAACTTTAGATCAAGAATTTTCAGAAAATAAATTTAAAGGTGAAATAATAAATATTGAACATCATTTAGCGCATCTTTCATCATGTTTTCATGTATCTCCTTTTGAAGAAGCTTGCGTTTTATCAGTTGATGGATTTGGTGATTTTGCTAGTTCAGCTTGGGGATACGGAAAAAATAATGATATTAAAATAGATAAAAAAATTCATTTTCCTCATTCTCTTGGAATATTTTATCAATCGATAACTCAGTTTTTAGGGTTTAAAAACTATGGTGATGAATATAAAATTATGGGACTGGCTCCTTATGGCAAACCAAAATATTTAGATAAACTAAAAAAAATATTAATTTTAAAACCCAATGGAGAGTTTGAATTAAATTTAAAATATTTCAAATTTCATAAATCAAATTATAATTATACTTGGAATTCAGGAACAGTTTCTATTGGTGATTTATACTCAAATGAAATGGAAGTTTTATTAGGGAAATCAAGAGCAAAGGATGAAGAATTAACAGATTTTCATAAAGATATAGCCCACTCAACTCAAAAAATTTATGAGGAGGCATTCCTCAATATAGTAAACACGCTCTACAACAAATATAAATTAAAAAACTTATGTGTAGCTGGTGGTTGTGGAATGAACTCTGTAGCAAATGGAAAAGTTAAAAAACTAACAAACTTTGAAAATGTATATATTCAACCTGCCGCTGGAGATGCAGGTGGTGCTATAGGTTCGGCTTTTTCTACTTATCACAATATATTAAAGCAACCTAAAAGTTTTGTAATGAAACATGCCTATTGGGGCAGTTCATACTCTGAAGATTACATTAAATCCTTGTTAGAAAAAAATAAGTCAAAACTTGATAAAAATTATGAGGTTAAAAAAATCCAAGATCAAAGTGAACTATCTAAAGATGTAGCAAGCGAGATAGCAGATGGAAAAGTTGTTGGCTGGTTTCAAGGCAAAATGGAATGGGGCCCAAGAGCTCTAGGAAATAGATCTATCTTAGGTGACCCGAGGAGAACAGATATGAAAGATATTTTAAACTTAAAAATAAAAAGAAGAGAAAGCTTTAGACCATTTGCACCTTCTATTTTATATGAAAAAGTTGATCAATGGTTTGAGATAGATGATAAAGTTCCTTTCATGATGAAAGTTTATCAAATTAAAGAGGATAAAAGATCAATTATTCCAGCGGTCACACATGTTGATGGATCCGGAAGATTACAAACAGTAAGTAGTAAAATAAATAATAAATATTACTCTTTAATTAATGAATTTTTTAAATTAACCAAAGTTCCAATTTTATTAAATACTTCATTCAACGAAAATGAACCTATAGTATGTAAACCTGAAGAAGCTTTAGATTGTTTTCTTAGAACTAAAATGGATCTTTTGGTACTTGAAAATATTTTAATAAAAAGATTATAAAATTTGATTTTAAAAATGTTTAAATTATTTTACAAAAGTATCATTAAATTGCTTAGTGACTCTTACGAATGTTGTGCATTTGCTAAGTTGTTTTAATGAAGGGGCTCCAACATAAGTACAACTACTTCTAACACCGCCCAATATATCTTTAATAGTGTCATTAATT
>Ga0160423_10002114_pt1 | contig 16619 bp, 19 predicted proteins | sample CRUFie14St8metaG_FD_108191 | JGI IMG/M metagenome (GOLD analysis project Ga0160423, IMG submission 108191) | Marine microbial communities from the Costa Rica Dome - CRUD Field 142mm St8 metaG | ecosystem: Environmental > Aquatic > Marine > Oceanic > Photic zone | place: Costa Rica: the Eastern... | reverse complement strand
CATGGGCAACACAAATTATGCTCCCACAACATTTGCACATGAAGATAATTATCATACCATGAGAGGGCAACAAGATAACGACTTATCCACAGACCATTATGATATGCCCGGTGCATACTTAAATGGTAGTAATTCTAGTTATAGTTTTTCTGCAGGAGATGTCACAGATTACTACTTATCTATAGATGGAGACTTAGCATGAGCAAAGCAGCAGAATTAGCAAAGATGGGTGAAGTCCTAACCAATGGACAGATTGGTGGGCGAAGGAATCTTATTATTAATGGTGCATATCAAATTGCACAAAGAGCTACAAGTTCTACTGGTCAAGGAGCAAGTGAAGGTTATAAAACTGTTGATAGATGGAATTATACTGTTGGAGGAACAGCAACAGCAGGTAGATTTACTTTAACACAAGATACATCAGATGCACCTACAAGTGAGGGTTTTGGATTTTGTACTAAGTTTGATTGCACTACAGCAGATACATCTATTGCAGCAGGAGAAGCACTTATATGGAGAACAAAACTTGAAGGAGGAGACCTTCAAGGTATTAAAAAAGGTACTTCAGGTGCAGAGGAAATTACTTTAAGTTTTTACGCAAAAGGAACGGCAGCAACTTATGCTGTTGAACTTCACGATGAAGACAATCAAAGACATAATACGCAAAAATTTACAATCACTACAAGTTGGCAAAGATTTGAGTTGACTTTTGCTGCCGACACAACTGGTGCATTTAATAATGACCAAGCTGCTAGTTTAGGTATAGCTTTCTATCTGCATGGTGGTTCTGATTTTACTGGAGGAACTTTTACATCTAATACTTGGGCATCTAGAACTGCTGCAAATGTTGCAGTAGGCATAGACTCTTTTTATAGTAGTACAGATAATGAATTTTTTATAACAGGTGTTCAACTAGAAGTAGGCTCTACTGCCACACCATTTGAGCATAGGTCATTTTCAGAAGAAGTGGCTTTGTGTAAAAGGTATTATGAAGTTGATGGACATGGCTCTAATAATCCAAATGGTTGGAATTTTAAAAGTATGCCAGTAAAACTTGCTCAAGTAGGTAATTATATTCAAGGAACAAAATTTGCAGTTGAAAAAAGAGCAGACCCAACAATTGTTATTTATAGCAGAAATGGAACATCTGGCAAGGTTTCAGAGTTTGCTACTGGGTCAGACGCAGCTAACAATTGGTCAACAAATGCACAAGGTGTAACTGGTTTTCATGCAGTTGTAAGAGATAGTGGTACTCATTCAGCAGGTACTGGTTTTGAGTATGGTTTTACAGCAGATGCAGAATTATAGAGGTTAGTATGGTAATAGAAAACGCAAAATATGTAGCAGTTGATGGAGAAAATAGTGTTGTAGTTGCGACAATAGATGGAATTTATTCATCTGTACCTTTAGATGTTAACAATAAACATTACGCAGAAATACTAAAACAAATTGCAGATGGCACACTAACTATACAAGACGCAGACTAAGACATGGAAATAGATGCAATGTTATTTTGGAATGTTATTCTTACATTGGTCGTTGTACCATTCGGTTGGGCATTCAACAAGATGTTTGGCGAAGTAAAACGATTACAGATATTATTAAATAAGACTCGTGAAGAGTATGCACGTAAAGATGATGTTAAAGAAGATATGCATGACATCATGGATGCGATGAAAAGATTAGAAGATAAGTTAGATAAGATATTAATTGGAGCTAAATAGTGGCAAGATTTGTAGGATTTAAACCTGAAGGGATGCAAAAGATTGCATCTAAGATGGGTTATAAAGGATCAATGGATGATTTTGACTCTTACTTAGAGCAAAATCCTGAAAAGAAAAGACAAATGATTGTCTATGAATCTATGGCTAGACAAATGGCTAAAGGTGGTGTCGTTAAGATGCAAGAAGGTGGATTGCCAAATTTTAAAATTGATGATCCTTATCTTCCAAGCCAACCTAAATCTCAAGCAAATCCAAGACAGTTACCACAAGCAGATGTGCCTGTAGGAACTACTTATACACCTACAACAGGCATAGGAGAAGTTTTTACAGATAGAGCACAAACACCTGCTTTACCTGAAGGTGGTACAACCATACCTGTTGGTACACAAGTAACCCAAGAACAAATTATAGGTGGGGATACAGGACAGTTAGCAGGGACAGTTGGAGTTCCTACAACAGTAGCACCTACAACAACTACACAATTACAACAAGCACAAGATGCTAATTTAACTGCAGTACAAACTGCATCTGACGCAGTAGATACTGCTCTATCTGCAACTCAGGCAGCACAAACAACATTAGAAGACCCAAGAGCAAAAGTATTAGCGGCACAACAAACAGCAACAAGTGTTGGCAATGTAACTGCTGCTCAAGGTCAATCCACATTACTTCAAAATCCAGTACAAAGACAAATAGAACAAGGAGAGTTAATATCTCCTTCTGCTAATGCACAGACTGCCTCTAAGTTTACTGAACAAATAGAAGCGGCAACTGCAACACCTACAAGTCAAGCAACTGTAGCAGGTCAGCTTGCAATGTTAACATCAAACTTTGATGCTAATGATCCACCTGCATGGGCAGCAGGTGCTATTAGAGGTGTTCAAGCAGTCATGCAACAAAGAGGTTTAGGTGCTTCTAGTATTGCAGGTCAGGCTCTTGTTCAAGCAGCAATGGAATCAGCGTTACCTGTAGCACAAGCTGATGCAAGTGTATTTGCACAGTTTGAAAATCAAAACTTATCTAATAGACAACAAAGAGCAATGTTAGCTGCTCAACAAAGAGCACAATTTATTGGAATAGAATTTGATCAAGACTTTCAGGCTAGAGTGCAAAATGCCGCAAAGGTTAGTGACATTGCAAATCAAAACTTTACTGCAGAACAACAGATAGCTTTAGAAAATAGTCGTGTTACAAATACGATGAATTTAAATAATCTGTCTAATAGACAGGCTCTTGTGTTAGCAGAGGCATCTGCTTTAGCTAATATGGATTCTTCTAATTTAAATAATAGACAACAAGCTGCAGTTCAGAATGCACAAAATTTCTTACAACAAGATATGGCTAATTTAACTAACTTGCAACAAACAGAATTATTTAAAGCACAACAAAGAACACAAGCATTGTTTACAGATCAAGCCGCCACTAACGCTGCAAATCAATTCAATGCAACATCACAAAATCAAGTTGATCAGTTTTTCTCTAACTTGGCACAACAAGCATCACAGTTTAATGCAACACAAGCTAATGCACAAGCACAGTTTAATGCAGGGCAAGTGAATACAGTAGAGAGATTTAATGCTGAGATAAACAATCAACGTGATCAGTTTAATGCACAGAATCAACTAGCTATAGCACAGAACAATGCAGTATGGAGAAGAGAAATCGCTACTGCAGATACTGTTGCAATAAACAGAGCCAATGAACTTAATGCTAATGCAGTATTAGATATATCAAAAGAAGCCTATGATAATCTGTGGTCACATTATAGTGATACAATGGAATGGGCATGGACAAGTGCTGACAATCAGTTGGATAGAATAAACGCTTTAGCAGTTGCAGAGATAAGTAAAGATGTAAAAATGGAAACTGCAAAAATGCAATCAAGTTCTGCTGCAGGAACTGCAGTAGGTAATTTAATAGGAACGTTAGGTTCTGCTGCCATAAGTAAAGGATTATTTGGAGGTTTACCTAAATGATAACAAATCCAACATTACAGATATTAAGTTCATTTGAGAAACTAGGGAGTCCTGAAACAAAAGTTGAGCCAAAAGGCATGGGAATGATGTCTAGATCAAGACCCCCTGTTCAACAGATGTCAGGTATGAAAAAGCAACCTGCTATAATTGCAAGAGAAATACAAATGCAAATTAGAAACACAAACAAAGCACAAAAGAATGGAGGCACAGACGATGGAACAGTCGTTTGATAGACCTATTCCCGGAATGGCAATGACACATGAAGTAGGAGCTAGACCTTGGCAGACTCCTCCTGCATTAACAACAGTAGAAGAAGCTACAAATTATTATGCAGAGAGAATGGGGACAGATCAATTTAAAGCACAACTATTTGACGTTATGGAAATGGGTGTGCCATTAACAACATTAGCAAATACAATACAACTTGCTAGTGTCATGGAAGGTATGCACACAGTAGATATCGGAATGCTGATGTTGCCTATTCTTGTTGAAATGATGATGGCAATAGCAGACTCTGCAGGTGTTAAATATCAGACAGGCATGGAAGGCATGGAAAATGAAAGAGGCACAGTTGCTAACAGAATTATTAGTGACATGGCAAGAGAAAGAGATATGACTCAAGAAGATATGCCTATGGCAGAAACAGAAGAAATGATGCAAGAAGAGCAACCCCAAGAAGAGCCTATGGGATTAATGTCGAGGAGAGCATAAATGTCTTTGTTTAGTAATTTATTTGGTGGAGAATTTGCAAAAGGTTTAGTAACAGGAACTGCTAGAGGTCTTGAAAAAGGTTTTGCTGATGATATCGAAAGAACTAAAAACAACGTGGATAATCTTGTAATAGAATCCTATAAAGGTGCAGTAGAATCTAAAAAAGAATTTGACAGAGTATATAAAGAGAACAGAAAAATTGTTGATCAGATTATTGCCAACTTAGGTGGAGATAAAGGGAAAGATAATCCTGATGCAATTGTCGCTGCTCAAGGATTAATAGCTGATCAAACTTTATCTGGTGCATTAGAATACTCATCAAAATTAAGAAAACATTATGAAGATTATCAATATGATCCAATAAAGATGTTAAAAATGGGAAAAAGAACAAATCATTCTACTCCCATGACTGTTGACTTATTAACTAAATCGACTGTACCTGCTATAACCATTCCTAATTTTAAAGATTTAACAGAAGGTGCTGATGTTGGTATTATGAGATTTTTTGGAGATAAGGATTATACTGCTACTGAAGTAGAGTCAAGGGCGAGTGCATTGATGAGAGCTAGAGGGATAGATTTAGATAAGGGTGATGTAAATTTACCACCTGCAGTTTCTGTTACAATTGATCCAATAATAGCAGGAATGAGATCAAATCCTTTTGATGAAAAATCAAGACTTATGGTTATTTATGAAAATACAGATAAAGAAGATACAGAAAGATTAGCTCTTATAAAAAACATGATGCAAATTCAAAATAAAATAATAATTAGGAGAAAGAAAGATCAAGCACTAAGACCACCTAATCCTTTAGATAGCACAGAAGCTAATTATTATAGAAATATGACAACAAAATATATGAATGATGCGTTTGACTTAAAGGCTATTGCTGATAATAAAGGTAGTTATATTTTGAATCAAGTGAGAGCAGATCGTAGAAATTTAGTTTTAAAGTATCAAAATAAGATGATTAAAATAATAGATGAAGCTGCCCGAAGAGGAATACTTTCATCTCAAGGAAATCTTTTAGTCCCTATGTTAGATGCCATCCGAATGAATAAAAATTTAATTATTGTTGATGGGTTGTTAACTACAGGAGATAAAACATTTTTCGATGGGACAGAAACTAAAAATGGTAAAACAACTAAAGATATAGACACACTTAAAAAGCCTGATACATCACTAGGCGATATTAATAAAAATAAAGAAATATCGTCAGCAGTATTAGAGGGTAAAAATAAACAAGACTTAATAAAATTAGTTAAATTATATGGAAAAGAGAGTAAAAATGGAGGTAAGGCATTTAATCAATTAGTTAAAGTCATTGGAAGAGTGGATGGATTAAACCCTAGAAAAGCTAGACTTAAAGCTGCTGAAGAAATTATGTAAGGATTATAATGGAAGGCGATTATACTAAATTTAGTCAAAAAGATTTGACTAGAGAAAACTTAACAAACAATTTTCAATTCATAGAAGATGCTTCAAATTTTTTAGCTGACAGAGAAGATTATTACTCTGACGATGTTGATGATATTTATGACAGATATTTAGAACATTTTAGATATCAAAATGTAAACGAGGTAACTGCTGTAAGAGATATGTATCAAGCACAGTCCTACAAGCAAAAAGGAGATGTTGATGGTTTAGCCAGAATGGGCAGACTTATGGACACTTTTGATAAACAAGATAGTGAAATAAATTTTGAGACAATGACAGATTACTTGGGTGGTGTATTCACTGCTCCAACTACATATGGAAGTTTATTTTCTTTTGGTGCTGCAAAAGGTGGTGCTTTGGCTGCCCAACAAGGTTTAAAGTTTGGAATAAAAGAAATAATTAAAAATGGTGCTAAAGTTGCAGGTAAAGATTTAACAACAGGAGCATTAAAAAAAGCAGGTAATTATTCTAGATTAAAAGCATTAAGAGAGGGTTTTGCAAATGGTGGATATAAAGCAGCTCTTGGTGCGGGTGTTGTAGATGCCTTGGGTGCTTCAGGAACTGTCGCTGCTCAAGAGGAGACTAGAGTAACCATAGACCCTGAGAGAGATTTTAACAAAGAAGGTGTTGCCCTAGCAGGTGCTATAGGATTTTTGCCCGGAACCCTATTAGGGGGTTTTACAGGTGCTAAAAAAGCAATAGCAGGAAACTCAGCAGAGATATATCTTATGAATGCCTTAAAAGAAAATAGAAAAGATGTACACAGTGCTTTTAAAAATGTTACTTTAAAAAATTTAAGAGATAAAGGAACAGTTGGGAAACTAACAAAAGATTTAAATTCAAAATTAAAAAAACTTGCTTTGTCAAAAACTGCAGAAGAGTCTTTAAAAAAAGGACAAAAATTAAAAGTAGATTTAGCTCCTGAAAGAGGAACTTTATTTAGTATAGATAGTAAAGTCATCGCAAACGTAGCATCTGCAGGTGCTGAAATAATTAATTTGATAGGTCCTAGAGCAGGAGTTATAAGAGGAAGTAAAGAAGATTTGCAAGAAAGAATAACATCTAGAATATCTAGAGCTTTCTCTATGCCTGATGAAGCAATGAGAGAAAAATTAATGGATCAGTTTACGGGAATATTAAAAAAGCATAATTTAAGTGCTCAAGAGTTTGGTGCTTTATACACAGCAGAAATATCAGAGGCAGGTAGAACTCTTAGAGCAGCTAGAATAGACAAAGATTTAGCTAAAAAATTGTTTGAAGAATTAAATGAAGTAGATAAATCTTTATTTACATTAGGTAGAACAACAGAATCTGCCAGAAATGAATTATTTCAAAGAGCAGATAGAGGCAATTTTTTAAATTTTATAAATGATAATTTACGTGCCTTAAATAAAACACGTATCGGTTTGATGACAATACAGTTAGCAACCACTGTAAGAAATACCACAAATGGATATGTAAGAAATTACATTTATGGTTTAAATAATTTAAATTCAGGATTAGTAAGAGCTGGCATGGGAAAAGTAATGGAAGCCTTTGGTGATGAACAAGCTAAAAAAGCAGGAGCTTTCGCAGTAAAAGAAGGAGTTGCAGACCTGCAGCAAGCAAAGTCCTCAGTCTTACTAAAGGACATGGTTTTAGGAATACAAAGTGAAGACACTGCTGTATTAGTAAAAATGTTTAAGGACAAGAATTTGGGTAATTCTGAAAAAGCACTTGAGTTATTTAGAGAGTTGGGAGATATAGGAAACTCAACTAAAATTATGTCATCAGGTGGTAATTCTCAAATAGGCACACACAATAGTAGATTAATGAGAGCAGCGGCATTTGCTAATATTCTTAATACTTATAGTGATAATATGTTTAAAGCTGCTATATTTTCTAGAGAAATAGATAAATTAATAAGAATAGATGCAGGAAATCAATTTAAAAAGAATGGAATAGAAAGTTTAAGTGACTTAGTGTCTAGTGGAAACTTTAGAATGGTTGATGACAAAGCATTGTCTGATGCCATGTCACAAGCCTTAGATTTCACATATCAAACAGGTCGTTTTAGAGGAAGAAAAGGTGGGTTTAACCAATTAGCTGCTAATTTTATTGATTTATCAAGCACACAGTTAGGTTCAGCTTTTGTACCCTTTCCAAGATATATGGTGAACGCATTTAGGTTCTTTTATGAACATGCTCCTGTGTTAGGTTTATTTGATGCGTTTGGAATTTTAAATAAATCAAGAATGACAGATCGAATTGGAAAAAACATGACAGGGTTCATGATGATGGGTGCTTTTTATGCGATGAGAGAACAACTAGGCGATGAAACAACAGGTGCTTATCAATATAAAAATCCATTTGGTCATGGTACATTTGATGCGAGAGCAGCCTTAGGTCCTTTTACTCCTTATGCTTTATTAGGAGATATTTTATATAGAGTTGGAAAACCGGGAGGGTCACTTGAAAGAGGATATGGTTATAGACTTCACGACAATGAAAAGGTTTCAGAAAATTGGAGTTCTAGAGATTTAATATCAGCGTTTACAGGAGGTGCTTTTGGTAGAGCAGGTGTAAGTTTAGATTTAATGGATGGATTAGTTAATACTTTAACTAAAGAATCTAATTTAGCAGATCAAACGAGAGTAAATGAAGTTACTGCTAGATTTTTAGGAAATTATTTTAGTACATATACTGTGGGTGCAGGATTTATAAAAGACATTTATGCTATGGTTGATCCTGACTATAGACTTCTCACAGATAACACAGACGTAGAATTTTTTCCTTACATGTTAAAACAAATGACTAGATCATTTCCAATGGAAGCTCATGCAGATGGTGACGGATTTTTTCAGAGACCTGCCCAAACATCACCTTATAAAGAAGGTGGAATAAGAAATCATTTACCTTTTTTTAGACAAATAACAGGTCTTACACCACAAGAAGAAAGAAATACTGCACAACAAGAACTAGACAGATTAAAATTAGATTATATTGAGATAGCACCAAGAAAGTTGCAAGACCCAAAAGCTAATAGAGATGCTAGGCAGTATACAGGTACTGCAGTAGAAAATTATTTAACAGAATATATAAATAGCCCTGAGTACAGAGCATTAGAAAACGACTCATTAAAGAAGAAAATGCTCAAATTAGAATTGGCTAATATTAAAAATGAGGCATTAGCTTATGCATTAAACTCTCAAGATTGGGATACATCAGAAGATATATTAAGAAAAAACAAAGCTAGATTTTTTAGACTTAGAAAATTAGACAGAGATATTATAGAAAGAAGGTGGAGGATAGAAAATCCTGATAGAGAAGATATAGAAATGGATGACTATGATGATTTATTAATTATAGGTGAACAGTATGGAATAATTAAGTAGTAACAGTTCTTAATATTCCCATCATCAATGCTGCACAAGCAACACCATTAACCATTAATAATGCTCGATCATGCCAAAGATAAGCCATACCAGTTAAGCAACCCGTGCCTACGCAAGAGGATACTAAATCGTAGAAGGGAAATACACCGACTGCTCGGCAGATTATCCCTGACATGATGAACATAGAACCTATCCATTTTAAATACCAAGATAGGTCATGCGTTGGAGTTATTTTTTGCATTTAACTCCTTTAACTTTTTTAGAATTATATCTGTTAAACCCTGCACAAGTTTAACATTCTCAAATATTTCTTCTAATTTTTTTGAAGTAGTATTATTCCTTTTTTCCATAAACTCTTTAGCTTCTTTTTCTAGCCTCATTTTTTTCAACCTGTTTAAAATAAGCAAAGTTATAACCTCTTTGCCACTCTCTATGTTGCATAGTTTTTACAGGAAAAGGATTCTTTTTGTTAAATCTAAAACCTGTGATGCCCTGATTATATTGCAACTTCAATGGTGCATCATACTTACCTAGACCTCTTTCTTGTCTACTTAGATTTTTTTTCTTCTTTGTCACTTTTTTCTTCAGTCTTTCTTTCAAAATATTTTAAAATCATAGATAATCTAGCATCATATTTATCTATGGCTTCTAGCTCCTTATCTATTGATCCTTGTATGTCGGAGTGTTCTCCAATACCAACAGATGTTCTTAAAAATACTTCAACGTTAGCTATATGTTTATTTATATAACCAACATAGTAAGACTTTAAAGCTCCTAATAACATTTCTCTCATAGTTATCTTCCTTCTATATCAACTATTTCACACGATCCAGCAACACATGCTAAATCTTTACTACCTGTAGTTGTATCTTCTTTTTCAAAATCTTTTAACTTACTCCAATCAATTGACTCAGGCATATCATTTAATAGATTATTATATTCTTCTTCATCTATATCTTGATATGGTGCTTGCTTATAGGTGTGCTCACTAAAAGGTAAAAAAGATATTCCTGATACTTCATCAAAGTTATCATATACCCAAGCTCCAACCTGCATCCATTCATTTTCTTTTACAGATACAGTGACCGAAGGTTTGTGTTCACACCAATGTCTTTGGAATGTGAGCCAATAATCAAGTTGTTCTATAGCAGTCATCTCAGTTCTAGTGATAGCACCCTTAGGTGATTTCATAGGAAAACTAAAAACAGAAACACTGTCAGGTTTAGTAATGTCAGGCTCTATAGGTATACCTGCTTCTTTCATGAACTGTGTCAATGGGTCTTTATTATCTCCACGTACAGTTCTAATGTAATATGGATTATGTCTAGCATGAATACCACTTGCACTATCAACTAACTGAGAAACAGTTCCTGATGGTTTAATGCAAGTGATAGCAGTAGATTGAGGTATGCCTAAATCTTTAGCTACCTTTTTATTTGTTTCTACTGCAACTTCTTTTAGTTGTTCAAGAGTATCTTCTAAATTTTTATTACTAGGAGATAAAATAGGACAATCAAGAATACCTGTTAAGGAAACTCCTAATAATCTTTCTTCTTCTGTGTTATCTTTCCATACTTTACGAAGATATTTAAAGTCTGTAAGAGTAGATTGAAATGTTCCTAATATTGTAGCCATTCTAACTTTATCTTTTAATGTTTCTAAATTATCTGTTTCTCTACAGACAACTTCTGTAAGATTACAAAACTGATAAGGTCTTAATATAATCTCACTACAAGGATTACAACCAAATTGTATGTAGTCTAAAGGTAACACAGGCTTTTCTACCAAAGCATATTTTCTTCTTTTATTTTTAGCTGCTTGTTTGATAGCTGATTCTCTATTGAAAATGCCACGCTCTCCTGATTTAGATTCATATAACGCTGTCCACTCTCTCATGAATGTACCCATCTCAGGTTTACCTTTAAATGCTACAGAGTTATTGGCTAATGCTCTTTGCCCTTCATTCTCCCACCATTGTCCTGACTTAGCGTGCCTCATTTGATCATCACCTAAGTTAGATAAAGATATAAGTGCAGAACGTCTGACACCACCAACAACTACAACTTCACCTATCTTACACATAATATCATGACATTCAATAGGGTATAATCTTCTTCCTGATGCCTTTTTAAATATGCTTATGCAAAAATGATATAAGTCTACTAAAGGTTGAGGACCACTTGCTCTACCACCAAATGTTTTTAATCTTGCACCTGATGGTCTAACTTGTGTTACATCTAAAGAGGGGACTTGTCCTACATATAACATGGCAATAAGTTCACGTAACGCTCTTGCCCAACCCGGTCTGCTATCTGCAACTGTAATAACAGTGGTACTATTTTCAAAGTGTTCATTAACTACAGGTAACTTATCAACATTTTCTCTTTCAACAGAAAAACCAACACCTGTTCCACACATGAGTATATACATACATTCATCAAAACTTCTTGGACTATCTACAGGTATGTAGCTACAGTTGTAACCTGCAACATGACATCTGTCTAATGCCACACCTGCAGTCATTAATGCTCTCATACTAGGCATAACACTAAGAGAAACAATAGCATTAGTCATTTTCTCTTTTAATGCTTTTGTTATTGTATAATTATTTTTATTTTTAAGATGATTACCCATGTAATCAAAATATCTATCAACAGTTTCAATCCAAGTCTCTCGTCTCTGTTCATCATCATTCCATCTCGCATAACGAGATAGAGCTATAAAATTTTGATAATCTGTTGGTAAATAATTATTCATCTATGTCTCCTGTGTTATTACCCTTATGCTAGTCACTTTTAGACCATCCACCTCATGTATTATATCTTTTAAATAATCTTCTATTTCCTGTCCTACATCTCCGTCTGAGGGTATCGGATATTCATTAGGATCAGCTTTAACATTTAAAATTACGTTAACTCGTATCATCTCTCTTTACTTTAATTAATCTGTTTAGATACCATTGTGCTTTTTCTAAATCTTCAACACCATTTTTATATCTGTATCTCCAAACATATTTTATTATGTTGCCTTGCAAATAATATTCTGAACCTTCATCGGTGGCTGCCATAATCGCATCTATTGTTTCAATACCTGCTTTATTATAATGAGGTGGACTATTGACCATGTCTATTGTTTGCTTATGATCAGATTGTTCTTGTGCTTGTTTTCTAGCCATATCCCCTACCTCTTTATATTTTTTCTTTATTGCTTCTCTGTACATTCCCATTTTAACGTTCTTTTTTAAAATCTATATGTATAACATTATCTTTTTCTTCTTTTATGTCAAATTTTTTCTTAACAAAAGTGGCTAAAAACTGCTCCATTTTTATTGCTATGGTTGGCTCAACTTCCATAATAGGAACTGAGCAAGCTATTAACTCTGCTAAATGATTTAAAGCATTTTGACTTTCTTTATCTAATGTAGAATTAGGATCACAAATAATATTTAATTCAACATCTCCACCCCAATATGTTCCTTCTGCTTTTGGAACTAATTCTATGTATACTGCGTTTAACTTTCTTTTCATAACTATTTCCTTTCATTTTTGTTATGTAAATCTATAAAATATTCTGCATCAATCAATAACAATGGTTTATGATTGTTACGTTTAATTACAACTATAGGTTCGTAATCTTTACTGTTCTCTATAGCTTGAGCGTAAGAGTTCCATATATTTATTTTTTCTTGATTCTTACATTCAATGGAGTAAGGAAACTTCTTTCTTGCTGCTCTTGCCATTATTAAATCTTCGCCACCTGCACCCATTGATCTTGATTCAACATCATCAGGATGTATATCTAGTTTATTTATAAGAAGGTCACGAAACCATTGTTGTAATCTTCTGCCTTTTGCTTTCGCACTTTGAGGTTTTACCAAATCTTTTCTGCTTCTTTTTTCATCTTATCCGACCACATCCAAGAGTCAGTATTTGGGAACTCATACTGTGCTAAAGTATGCTTGTCTTCACTTAAAGATAAAAATCTTTGTATTGTAAAGGCAACTGTTTTTATTTGCTTTTTGTAGGCAGATAAACTTCTTAGTGAAAACTTTTTACTGTCTTTAGAACTAGCGAAAAACAAGTCTACCTTCTTATCAGGATATGCCATAGAGTACAAAGCCATCTGTCTCTTTTGTGATTCTGTAGGCTTTGATGGTATCCTTGCAGTTGTTTTCAAATCAACTATGGTATTATCAAACAAAAAATCAATGTAGCCAATAATAGGTATGGGTAAATCATCTAACTGTACCTCTACTTTTTCTTGATATCCCTCAAGTTTTTTATACTTAAATTTTTCATCTAATACTTTACCAAAACCCTCAAGGGACTTTCTTTCTTTTTCTGTTCTAGCTTCGTTTAAATCGATACCTGCTTCACCACACAAGGCTACAAATTTTTTGTCAAGCATATCAAAGTCATAGAAACCTTTCTCAACTTTCTCTGCTAACACATGCTCAAGTGCAATACCTCTCATGGCACTAGCACCACTGAAGGATTTAATGCCAAAGAGGTATCTCATTATCCATTGAGACTTATCTGTAATATAAGTGTTTATACTACTAGGTGATAAATAATTTATATTATGCACCTTAAAAGGATCATTTTTAATCACTGAGAATCTTCTATATCAATAAAATCTTCTACAGTTTGTATGTCCTCTTTACTAACTTCTCCTTGCCTATTCTGAACTCTATTGTCCCATTCTTTACAGATGTAGTCGTTAAAGTTTTTAACAAAGTCATTAAAATCTCTAAACAACTTTTGATCTTCTTCTGTCATATCGAAACTTGCAGAAAAATCTACTTCAGCAATAGGTGTGTAAAACTTACTACCATTTGGCAGAGGATTAGCATTAGTGCCATTAAAATGTATCGCATGTTGAATTGGCAATACAGATTTAGCAGAAAACTCTGCAAACTTATCACCAAATATTTTAAAAGCATCCTTGTTGTCAACTTCCCAGATGAAAGGAAAATCTGTTCCATCTTCAACAAGAATACCTTTATCGTCAACAGGACTATCTAAAGTCACTGTGCCAAACACGACCCTTACCCTTTTAATCTGCCTGATTAAATCCTGCATATCTTTTGGTAAGGCTTGAAAATCTTGAACATAACCTGATGGTTTACCACAGTTAAAACGACCTGTGTTATCCTTCAAATCCATGTTTAGACTATCTGCCATGATGGTTCGGTGGAAAGAACCCTTAGGTTCACCACCTTTGGCACTAGCATTAGCGACATACCTTTTGAGCATGAAACGCTGCATGAATGGTCTGATTGTAATATTCTTAGCAAATAAAAAGGTGGAGGAATCCTCTTTTATTATCTCTAATCTATAACAACCACCCTCAACAACTTCAATATTTGAGAGCTTACCATTTATTTCTGCCTTACCCATAATAGGTGAGTGCCAAATTCTTAATCTGTTTAATGTGTTAGAACGCTTGGCTGGCTTGTCTGTTGCCATGCCCATTGCTCTAGCTAAATTTTCGTAGCTATCTGTGTTAATATTAGCTAATTCTGTCATCAATGACTCCTTTATAAAGTAGTAATAGTTTTATCACGATACGTCTTTTGTGTCAAGCCAGTTGTCACCTATCTTTGCTTCAAGTAACAATGGGACATTAAAATCAATACCATAATAATTATCTATTATTGTTTTCATATCATTATTGATTGATTTAATTATAAACAAAACTTGATCTTGTTCCTCAGGATGAACATCAATAACAATTGAGTCATGCACTGTGTTAACAATACAAGATTTACAAGTTGATAATCTTTCATCAATCTTCATCAAAACGAGAGGAACAATGTCTGCAGTAGCGAAACTTTGCACAGGATAATTTTTTATCTGTGTAAAATGACTTACTGTTCCATTAACTCTCCTCTCAACATCAGGAAAAGAAAATTCCCTTCCTGATGGTATTCTAATCTTCCTTGTATTTATAGCCTCTTTAGCCAATCTGGAATGCCATAATGCGATTTCTTTGTACTTCTTCGTGAACTGTTCGTAGTATTTCGCTTCAGCATTGGTTCTTCCAAAACCTGTTGCTCCGTAGAGTGGTGCGAAGGTGTGTGCTTTCGCTTCTTGTCTACTAATTTTTTGACCTGATTCCGTAATGACGTTAGCAGTGTACGCATGTACATCAAACCCATCTTCTATCTCCTTCATTGCTGTTTTATCTTGTGATAAGAATGCCGCAGTTCTAAATTCTAATTGTGCAAAATCTGCTTCTAAAATTTTACCACCCTGCCATCGTGATATAAATACTTTTTTAACAGGGAATGTACCACCTCTAGGCATGTTTTGCATATTAGGATCAGCACCACTAAACCTGCCAGTTGCAGTTCTATGCTGAAGTAATCTTACATGCAACATTCCATCTGCCTTAGTGTGTATCTTTATACCATCTACAAAAGAAGATAAATAAGTATCAAGAGATGATAATCTTTGTATGTCTGCTAAAAAGTTATAGGCTTCCATGCTATCGTTTCTTTTTGTGACATGTTGTAAAACCTCTAACATTTTTTTGTTAACACTAAAACCATTTGCACTTACCCATTTTACATTAGGTGGATTAAATCTAAATCCTGCAATCTTGCCACTATTTACAAAGACAAACCCTTCGCCATTACATTTGGGACATTTAGGTAGCTTGGCATATAAACTGCCATCTTTTTTATACTTCTTAATTGTTCCTGCACCATAACAGTTCCAACATTTCTCTGCTTTTGTTTTGTAAACAATATCACTATTCTCTTTTACTGTCTGATGAAACTTTGTTTTCTCCATTGTATGTCCAAAGTGATTCATCCATAATGATTTATCTTTTGGTTTTCTACTGTAGAGTATCCAAGACATCTGTTCTGGACTATTCATATTAATAGGTGTATCGCCCATCAATTCTTTTACTTGTCCTTTTAATCTTCTTTCTATGTCTAGTTTTTCTTTTTGAAACTCTAACTCTACAGATTTAAGTGTATCTACATCTACTTTAAATCCTCTACGATATATCTTAGCCAATGCAACAGACACTTTATTTGTAAACACTACTGTGTTCATCAGACCTGCATCTTCTTTTGAATTTAATCTTTTATATTGTAGATCAGACAGTTCTTGTGTTGCTTTTAAATCTGCAGATAAATACTGCTTTAATTCATCTCTTGGTATACCATCCACACCTACACCTTGAGCGAAGTAATGCTTGAGTGTGTCCTCTTTTTGTGTGGCAAGCTCATGTCTCTTAGCACACTCCTCAAGAGATAATGGTTCTTTTTTACCTCTTTGCAAAACATACTCTGCTAACATTGTATCAAAGACAGGACCATCATATTTATATCCTGTTTCCCACAACCACATAAGATCATAGGCTATGTTGTGACCGATGATGAT
>Ga0160423_10002113_pt1 | contig 16622 bp, 9 predicted proteins | sample CRUFie14St8metaG_FD_108191 | JGI IMG/M metagenome (GOLD analysis project Ga0160423, IMG submission 108191) | Marine microbial communities from the Costa Rica Dome - CRUD Field 142mm St8 metaG | ecosystem: Environmental > Aquatic > Marine > Oceanic > Photic zone | place: Costa Rica: the Eastern... | reverse complement strand
TGCAACTGATGTAGTGTTTGCTATAGATGTTACTGCACCTTCTATGTTTCCAGAACCTGAGCCATTTGCAAAGACTCCATCTGCTGGTGCACCTAATTGTGTTGTATTTCCTACTGTGCTTATTCCACCAAGTGAATCGTCTACATATTTTTTGTTAGCAACTTCAAAGTCAGCAGCAGGTGTAGCATTGACTGTTACTTGGTTAGCAAACAACATAGTAAATTGTTGTGATGCTGAACCTAAGTTAAATGTTTGTGTTGTTGTTGGTATGATGTTATCATTAACAGTAGCACCTAAAGATATTACATCACCACCATCACCAAGGTTTATGTTATCACCTCTAAGTGTTATGGATCCATTTACTGTTAATGTGTTAGCTATTGATACATCTTGGAATGATGCTTGATTGCCTGTTGTGCTACTTGTTACTTCTAATGTATTTGCAAATACTTGTTTACCATCTATTGTGTTAGATGTAACATTTCCAACTACTACTACATTAGAACTAACAGATAAATCTTGTACTGTTAATTGATCTACACCACCAGTACTGTTTACAACTAATGCAGCACCGTTCTTTAATGTACCAGCAGTTACGTTTACTAGTTGTGAATCTGATGCACCACCAATCTTAATTACAGTATTGGAATCTGTACCAATGAATAAATTATTACTGACTAAAGAATAAGCTAATTCACCAAAGGCAAGGTTAGATGCTGTTGCCTCGGTATTACTTCTTTTTATCTGAATTACACTATTAGCCACTAAAAGGTGCCCCCATCGACATTCAATGCTTGAAGAATGTATTCATCCGTAGTTGCATCGTATACCAATGTGCCCCCATCTACCTCCGTTGCGTCATTTACGTCAGTTAAGTCAGTTAGTTTAGTTTTACCTATATTCTGACTTGTAAGTGTTATTGCATTATTGCCAATAGTACTACCAACTATACCGCCACTTTGTGTGCCAATGTTGACTTTGATATTTGAAGATGTATTGTTGAATAAAGTATTTGCCATTATCTTGTAACCTCCGGAGTTACAGTAACTATACCTTCAAGTATTCTACTGATCTTGCTAGAAGAATCAGTTAGCTCTACATCATATACATATCGTCCAGCTGTCAAGCTAGATGTCACTGAGTTGTTTAGTGTAAGTGTAAGAGTGCCAGTCGTGTTGGCTAAAGATGTGCCAAATGCTGTAGAGTTGCTAGATGTGTGATGTTTTCTAATTTGTGCGGCAGCAGTCATGCCAGTCATATCTAACTGTGCACCTGTCGCGTCTGTTAAGTTTACTGATGTCTCAAAGTCTGTGCCTTGATCAATAACAATGTTTACTCTGGTCGCCATTAACCTCTCCTACTAATACAGAGGTATTTATACGAAAAGAAAGTTGTATCTAATTACAAGGTACTATTTTTCTGCTATGTATGATTCTATTTTGTTTACATCTAAAGGTCAACTCTTCTTCTCTCGACCCTTCAATAGTCATTAATGACCTTTTTGTCTTGCCATACACTACGAACCATAATGTATTTTGATCTATAAGAAACAGATCAGTTTTACCATTAGATCCTCTGACAACATCTTTTCTTAGTTTAAAATGTTTACTAAAGTATTCACCTAATCCTAATAGATCAGAATAAAACTCATTAGGATTTTGATATGCATTCCAATAAGTTTTATACTCCTCTACTAGAGCATACTTGTAGTCCTTTCTAAGATTCAAGTTCTGTTAACTCCTCTACTATATCTGCCCAGATGTTTTCATCATACACAACCCATCCTAATGTTATTCTAGGACCACCATATGCACTGTGCCACATAATTTTATTGTGTTCTTTCTTCTCACCATAGTACCCAAGTTTGCAATGCCATCCTTTTGGATCTTGTAAGTGTACAAGTTTCTTATTCCAATCTGGAATAATAGAACCTTCTTTTTCTTCTGAACTGTCTAAGTGACGCCAATAACCATTACCATCACCATAAGTAAATAAACAATTGAATCCAGGTACATTCCAATTTGTATGCCATGCAATATATCCATTCTCTGGATAAAACATTTTAAGTGCACAAAATTTATAACCTATAACTCTTCCAAGTTCATCGTCGAGTTGTTTGGATCTATCCATATACTTGTCAATCCATTCTTTCTCTTCGTTAGTAAATCTATGTCCCTCTTCAGTTAAAGTTTTCTTTAACGTCTGAGTATTTAAGTCATACCCAAAACTATCTGGTGGGTATCCATCATGATCATTATGGTTCATACTTGCCAAACAATCTAATGATGTTGAAAATTCTGGCCTGTCCTCTTTCATAAATTTGCCTCTAGTAGGCCAGTTAGGCATATTTTTATCCGGTCTGTTTTCCATTACAAATGAGCTGTAATCATTTAAAATGTTTAAAAGATCCGTAGGCAGCGTCAATATCTGTTGCATCTTTAAATAGGTTCCCCCTCTCTGATAAGTCGGGCGGAATGGTGTAATGTAATACAGCCTTCTCATGCCCGGCTCGTAACTCGGCTTCCCTATATCCGGTTACAAAATTATATTTAGCGTCATTAGGTAAACGCACTATATCAACATTGTTATCTGGATTCTCATAAAGAGCTCTCCAAAAAGCAAATGTATCCCAAAAAGCTAATTTCTTTGGAAATGGCTTAGTGTTCTTTTCTACTGTATGTCTCTTATACCAATACATCCAGTCTTCCCATAACTTCTGTGTACGTTCATTTTTATTCCAAGCAAACATTCCACAATGCCATCTAAACTTATGAGCTTTTCCTTCTCTATAAAGTTTTATATGGTCTTCGTTATAGTGTTCTAACTCTCTTCCAGGTATCCCTGGTCCAACTTGATCATCATGTGTAAAATAAACTACCTTAGCATTATAAGGTCTATTCTCTGACATTACAACATCATGTTTTCCTAAATGATCCCATACTTCTTCTATCTCATCACTTAGTACCATAATGTCAGCATCAAGATAGATAGTCTGATCAAATGGAGATAGAGGTAATGCCCATAACTTTGTTCTACAATGAACAGGTACAGGTGTAGTTAAATGATCAAATAGATGCCTATGTCTGTCCTCTATCCATTCTTCATGAGTATAGAACGCAACCTTAGCATTAGGCACTTCATCCTTTAAACTTTCAATAGCCATTATCGCAGCATCATAAAAAGGCTTAGATAATGTAGCTACTACTAAGTAGCCTCTATTCACTTTTGTTCTTCTCGCTTTCCTTAACAATAACTGCAACACCGTAAGCAAAAGCCTCAAAGTAATTGGTTGCTTTTCTTATTTGTCTCTTTAGCAGTTTCTCATCACTATTCTTAACAACATCTAAATCCATAAAGCTGGACTTAACTTCCCAAAGTTCATGACGAGTCTTTTCTCTTTCCTCGTCTTCTTTTATACTTTGCATAGCTTTATCACGTGACGAAGCTATTTGTATTTCTCTTTTGGTATTAGTATCTATCTCAGCTTCTGTAAACTGTGCTAAGATATCTCTGAACAGTGGATTGTTCTTATCAGCTTTAATGCCTTTTTCTTGAACAACCATACCATCAGGTCTTATCAATAGACAGCCTAATTCTGATCTAGCATTGTTAGTGTAGTGTGGATATTGTATCACAGGTAAACCTGGATCTATGTCAAAGTCTTTAATACTTAGAGGTTTCTCTTTAGTAGTTCTTTTCTCTTGCTGAGGTTCTTCACTAGGTTTATCAATTGTCATACCTGTTGGTACCTTTGCATATTTTACATCTTCCATAATAATTTCTCAAATTTGAAGTTCATAGTATACTATAATGTATTTATAAGGTCAACAGTTAAGCTACTCTAACCCACAATGTTGTTGTGCTTATTGTAGATGTTGATGACTGAATTGTAGATCCAGACCATGCATTGTCATAACTACCAATGTATGCCTTTTCAAATGAACCAGTATATTGGCCAACATAATCTTTTGAATATGTTTTTGTATATGAGCCAACATAAGTTTTAATATATTGCTTATCAAATGCACCCTCAAATTGTTGAGTGTATGTCTTTGAATAATCGCCTACAAACGCAGCACCATAAGCTCCAAGATATTCTTTTGTATATACTCCTATATACGCTTTTTCAAAGTTCTGCGTAAATTGTCCAGTAAATGTACCTTCGTATTCTTTACTGTATACTTTAGCATAGGTTCCCACATATTGTCTTTGGAATGCTCCTTCAAACAATTTAGAGAATTGACCAACATAAGTTTTAGTATATTGTCCTGTATATTGACCTGCCCATTGCTTCACGAAGTTACCAACAAACTGACCTGAGTATTGTTTGTTGAATGCACCTTCAAATTGTTTATCAAATGCACCTTCGTATGTTTTGTTATATTGTCCAGTATACTGACCTACATAAGTTTTTGTATAGTTACCAGTAAATGAACCTTCGTAATCTTTTGAATAGTTTCCTAGGTATACTTTGTTAAATGTACCTTCATATTGAGTTGTAAACACACCTTCATATTCTTTTGTATATGCTTTGGTATATGTTCCAACATAATTAGTTGTGTATGATCCCTCGAACTGTTGAGAGTATTGTCCTAGATATACTTTTGTAAAGTTCTTATCATATGAACCTTCATACTGTTTGTTATAGGTTCCCTCAAATGTTCCTTCGTATTGTTTATTGAACACACCTTCAAATTGTTGATCAAAAGATCCTTCATATTGTTTTGTGTAAACACCTTCATACAATCCTTCGTATTGAGTTACAAATTGTTTTGTAAATGAGCCTTCATATGCTTTGTTGTATATTCCTAAGAAAGCACCTTCGTATTGTTTTGTATATTGGCCATCAAATGTTCCTTCGTATTCTTTTGAATATGCTTTAGCATATGTACCAACATATTGTCTTGCATATGATCCTTCAAATAGTTGTGAATACTGACCGACATATGATTTAGTATATTGACCTGTATATTGACCAACATATGCTTTCTCATATTGACCAATAAATGTTCCTTCATATTGTTTGTTGAAAGATCCTTCGAATTGTTTTGTAAATGATCCTTCGTATGTTTTTGTGTATTGTCCTACATATGCCTTGACATAGTTACCAGTATATTGTTTATCAAATGTACCTTCATAAACTGCATCATATGTACCTACATAAGTCTTAGTGTATGCACCAATATATTCTTGATTAAATTGTCCTTCATATACTCCAGCATATACTCCTTGATAACCTTGACCACCTACATACACTCCAACATAGTATCCAATATATGTTCCCTCATATGCTTTGTTATATGCTTTGTTGAAGAAGCCTGTGTAGTCTCCATCATACTGACCTTCATATGTTCTTGATCCAGACCATAGTTTAGCATATGCTCTTACATAATTTAAACTAATATATGTTGTATTGAATACACCTTCAAAGGTTCCAGTATATTGACCTTCGTATGTTCTTGTTCCTTCAAATTGTCCTAGATATGTTTTGATATAAGCTGGTGCATAGGTTCTAGTATAGTTCTGAGAATATTGACCAGTATATGTTCTTGATCCAGCATACTGTCCTTCATACTGCTTGTTGAATGAACCCTCATATTGTTTGTTGAATACACCTTGGAATGTTCCTTCATATACACCAACATACTGTGCAGCAAATTGTCCAGCATAGTGTTTTGTATATATTCCTACATAAGTTTTTGTATATGATTTAGTATAATTCTTTTCGTATTGTTTATTGAATCCGCCAACATATCCTTTGTTATATGCACCTTCATATGACCTACTATAATGTCTTACATAAGCTCTTGTGTATTGACCTGCAAAGTTCTTTGTATAGTTTCTTGCATAAGATCCTTCATAGTTTCCAGTGTATTGTTTATTATATGCTCCTTCATACAAAGCAGTCCATATTCTATCATATTGACCAACATAGTTCTTTGTAAATAGACCTGTGTATGTTGCTACATATTGTTTTCCGAATGTACCTGAATATTGCTTACTATAGTTAGATGTGTATGTACCAGCATATTCACCAGAATAGTTTCTTCCAAATTGTCCTGTATAGGCAGCTTCGTATTGTTTGTTATATGTACCACTGAATGCTCCTGCATATTGTTTATTATATGTTCCACTATACTGACCTTCATACTGTTTGTTAAATGTTCCAGCATATGCTCTTGTATAGTTACCAGTGTATTGTACACCATAGTTTGTAGTGTATGTACCAGCAAATGTTCCAGTATAATGTTTTGCAAATTGTCTTGCATATGATCCTACATATGCTTTCTGATATTGTTTTGTAAACTGACCTTCAAATGTCTTAGTATAGTTTCCGGTAAATATTTTTGCATAGTTTCCACTATAAGCTCTTGAATAGGTTGTAGTATATTGTCCTGTAAATGTTTTATTATATTGACCAGTATATCTCTTAGTATAGTTTCCAGAGAATGCTTTTTGGAAGTTTGTTGTATATGTACCAGAGTATTGTCTGTCATAGTTTCCTGCATAAGTTTTTGTATAGTTACCGGTATAATGTTTTGTATAGTTTGTTCCATATGTACCAGTATATCTTTTTGTATACTGTCCTGTATATTGTCTTACATAGTTACCAGTATATTGTCTTGTATAGTTTGTACCATATAGTCCTGTATATGATGTTGCATATTGTTTTGTAAAGTTAGCTGTACTTGTGACTCTTGAGTATGATCCACTAAATGCTCTTACATAGTTACCAGCAAATGCTCTTGAGAATTGAGCAGTACTTGTTACTCTTACATAGTTACCAGCATATGCTCTTGAATAACTTGTGTTATAATATCCAGTAAATGTAGAGGTAAACTGACCCTCATATGTTCCTGCATAAGCTGCTGTACCTGGACCAGTATATTGACCTGTGAACTGAGCTGTTCTTGTTGATCTATTATAATTAGTTGATCTTGTAACTCTTACATAAGTACCTGAATATGCTCTTACATAGTTTCCAGAGAATGCTCTTGAATATGTAACAGGAGCCTGATACAATACAGTACCACCAACAGCTGCTGAACAATACTCTTGTCCACCGTTGATCAGTCCTTGGTTATAACATTCAAATGATGATTTAGAGTTGTTATAGTTTTTATTGTATGTTACGTTTGCTGCATATTGAGCTGCATATCCAACCTTACCAGTTACATAGAATGGAGGACCAGCATAGTTAACTGATTTAACATAAGCTCTTTGATAGTTTGAAGAAGGACCTCCATATACTGGACCAAATGGTGATGTATAACCTGTTGTATAAGAACCTGTAAATGTTCTATTGTAAGATCCTGAGTAACCAGTTGAGAAGTGTCCAGTGTATGCTGTTTCATAATATGCTGTATACTGTCCACTGTATTGTACTTGTGCTGGACCAGTATAGTATCCAGTATATTGTTGAGTTCTTGTAACTCTTACATAGTTTCCTGCATATGCTCTTGTATAGTTAGTAGCATAGTATCCTGTATATGTTGTAGTATATGAACCAGTATATTGTGTACTGTAGTAACCTGTGTATGTTGTATTATATGTACCAGAATAACTTGTAGAATATTGACCTGTAAACTGCTTAGAATAATGTCTTGTATATTGACCTGAATACTGTCTTAAGTAGTTTGTAGCATACTGTCCTGAATATGTTGTAGCATATGTACCTGAGTATTGTCTATCATAGTTACCAGTATATTGTTTTAAATAGTTTTTAGCATATTGACCAGCAAATTGTTTATTGTATTGGCCTGTATATCTTTTTGTATATTGTCCTGTGTATGCCTTTTGGAAGTTAGTTGTATATGTACCAGTGTATGCTCTGTCATAGTTTCCTGCATAAGTCTTTACATAGTTACCAGTATACTGTTTAGAATATCCAGATGTATAGGTTCCTGTAAATAATTTTTCATAGTTTCCAGAATAAACTCTACTGTATGCACCAGTATATTGTTTAGCATAGTTTAAAGTATATGTACCAGAAAATGCTCCAGTATAATGTCTTGCAAACTGTCTTGAGTATTGTCCAACATATGCTTTTTGCCATATCTTAGCATATTGTCCTGCATATTGTTTTGAATATGATCCTGCATATGTCTTAGTAAATAATCCTAGATAAACACCAGTATATGCTTTTGCAAATAATCTATTATATACTCCAGTATATTGTTTAATATAGATTCTATTATATACACCAGTATATTGTTTCAAGAAGTTTTTAGAATAGATACCTACATATGCTTTTTGATACTGTCTAGTATAGTTGCCAGCGTATTGTTTTGTATATCCTTTTTCAAAGTTTCTTACATAGTTCTCTGTATATGAACCTTCATATATTGCTGTCCATACTCTATCATATTGACCAACATAAGTTTTTGTATAATGTTTTACATACTCGCCAACATATGCTTTTTGATATGCTTTTCCATAGTTACCAGTATATTGTTTTTCATAGTTGCCAGTATATTGTTCTACGTATGCTCCAACATATGTTTTGACATAGTTTCCTTCGTATAGTTTAGTATACTGAGTAACATAATCTCTATTGTAATTGCTATTGTATGATCCTTCAAAGTTTCCATGTAAGAAGAAACCTGTAAAGAAATCTGATGTACTTACAAAGGTTCCTTCAAACTGTTTGTTGAATTGTCCTGTATATGACTTAGTATATTGACCTATGTAAGTTTTTGTATATTGTCCTGTGTATTGAGCATTAAAGGTTCTTGTACCTTCATATTGTTTTGTGTATGCTTTTACGTAATTAGTACCAAGATATGTTTTATTAAAGTTTCCTGTATATTGTCCAGTGTATGTTCTTGTTCCTGTAAACTGTCTACTGTATTGTCCTGTATATGATTTAGTCCAGTTACCAATATAAAGTTTTTGATATTGGTCAGCATATTGACCTGTATAAGTTCTCGATCCATCATACGTTCCAGTATATGTACCAGAGTATGTTTTGATATATTGTTTGTTAAATATACCAGTATATGATCCTGCAAACACACCTTCAAAGTTAGCTGTACCAGAGAATGTTCCTGTAAACAATCCTTCATACTGACCACTATATTGTTTGGTGTAGTTTCCTAGATATGTTTTATTGAATGCTCCTTCCCAAGTAGCTGTGTATTGACCTGTATATGTTTTTGTATATTGACCAGCATAAGTTCTATTGAAACTTCCTTCGTATTGTTTGCTGTATAATCCTACAAACTGTCCTTCGTATATACCAGTATATGCTTTGACATATATCCCAGTATAAACACCTTGATACTGTTTTGTATATGTTCCTTCAAAAGTACCTTCGTATTGTTTATCAAATGATCCCTCAAATGTTCCTTCGTATTGTCCTAGATAATTTTTAAGATAAGTTCCAGAGTAATCATTTTGATATTGTTTTACATATATTCCAGTATAAGTTCCTGTGTATTGTTTACTGAATTGTTGTGTAAATGATCCTTCATATGCTTTACTATATACACCTACAAAAGCACCTTCATATTCTTTATTATAGTTTCCAGCATAAAGTCCAGTATATGCTCTTGTATATTGACCTATAAATGTACCAGTGTATTGACCAACATATGATTTAGTATATTGTCCTGTATACTGACCAACATATGATTTAGTATATTGTCCTAAGAAAGAACCTGTATATTGTTTCTCAAATGCTCCTTCGAATGTTCCTTCATACTGTCCAAGATAATTCTTTAAGTAAGTTCCAGAGTAATCGTTTTGATATTGTTTCTCATAAACACCTACATATGCTTTTTCATATTGACCAGTATATGTTTTAGTATACTCACCTATGTACTCTTTTGAATATACACCAACATATACTCCTGTGTATGTTGTATCATAGGATCCCTCAAATGTTCCTTCATAAGTCTTATCATATTGACCAATGAATGTTCCTGTGTATTGTCCTAGATATGTCTTAGTATAAAGACCTGTAAACAATGTACTATATGTTGCTTGGAATTGTCCTTCATATGTTCCTTCATACTGTTTATCAAATGCACCTTCAAATGTACCTTCGTATTGACCTAAGTATGTTTTAAGATATAACTTAGAATAATCATTCTGATATTGTTTTACATATACACCAGTATAGACTCCCTCAAAAGTACCTTCGTATTGTTTTACAAATGTTCCTTCATAGTCTTTAGTATAGTTTCCAACATATAATGTTCCATACTCTCCAAGATATTGTTTTACAAAATCTCCAGTGTATTGTCCTAAGTAAGTTGCTACATATGCTTTGTTAAATGTTCCTTCGTATTGTTTGTTATAGTTAGCAGTAAATATTCCTTCGAACTGTTGTGAGTATTGTTTAGTGTATACACCTTCATATGTTGCTGCATATGTTTGATCTGCTAAATTGTTTCTTATATCTGAAACAGTTGATCCAACTTGTACCCATGTTTCACCTGAGCCAGCTGGATTGGATTGTGATAGTTTATATTGCCCTATTCCTGTTGCAGCTATCTGGTTTCTTAATCTTGCTGCTAATGTTTTAATGTCTGCATCTGACATTTCCTGTACATTACTGTTATTGTATATCTTTGCAGTTCTTACAGTTGTAGGGGCAGAAACGCCTTTGGTTTTTCTCCATAACTTAAATACAACATCATTAGTTGAATTACCTGAGAATCTTGAATCTGTGATTGAAAATCCACTGTCTGTATAAAGGCTAGTGTCGGGGTTTGTAGCTGATAGATAGTAGGATCCAAGACCATTCGAGGTTAAGTTAGATAGTGCTCTTGAGATAAGAGTACTATTAAGGTTGTTGCTATGCTCTGCAGCATATCCATCATCATTTAAGAATAATGGAGTTACCATAGACGTCTCTGCAATTGACTCTAAGTTTTGTTTAAGGGTGAATGTTGAACTTGTAGTGCTGAAAGGACCTGGGTGATCTCCAACACTTAAGTTTCCAGTTAAAGTGGTATCTACAAAAGATCCCATTGATGTTCCATCACCACCAATATTGATAGTTCCAGAACCTGTTAGTGAAGTTGAGAATTCAGTTAAGATTTGATGGACGGCATAATCCTGCTCGGTTGTTTGCATTTCCTGCAATCCGAGAAACGTACCGCCAACTGTTTCTTTTATCTTTAGAGGATTTCCCATTAATCACTAAGCCTTTAATTTGAACGCGTTATCACCCCAAACGCTACTTTCAGTATTATTTATAAAACTTACTCTGGATGCAACATAACCTTTTATAGCTGATCCAGGAGTTCCTCCATCACCTGATTGTGCGTATAGTGAATAACTCGTATCAGTCTTGGATTCGTTGAGTGCTGGATTGTCGGCATCAAAGCCTCCTGCACCCTTTCCATACTGACCTAGTAATCCTCCGTCTCCTCCGTGTACACCGTACTTAACAGCACTGTCTGTACCATTTCTACTTGCGTTAGATTCACTTATATATTGATTTGATGATACTGACCAACCAGCTCCTACACCTCCAAGACCACCTACAGTTGTAGATGTATCTCCTTCGACAGGATAACCACCAGATCCTCCTCCACCGCCACCACCAGCGAGGATTCCGTAGTTCTCTATAGAGAGATCCACTCCATTACCAAGTTGTATTGCATGCCCACCATCTGTACCATTTCCGCCAGTTCTGGTAGATGCATTTTGAGTACCTGCTGTTCCACCTGCACCAATAACATATGATCCAGGTTTCAACAACACTTTAACTTTATGATTAACTCCACCTACAGCAGATAAGCCAGTTACATCAATAGCAGCATTAGCAGATGTTCCATGTACAAATTTTCCACTATTAACTGTTATTACTAAATGCTGTGGTTTAGATCCAAAATTTGCTCCTATAGAAGTCAAGTGATCTTTAACACTAAACACTGATGTGTTAGATGTTATTGTTTTTGTATTTCTTTCATAATTAACACCAACTATTTTCCATTGGTCGTTTTCTTTAATTCTGGTAAATACAACTTCTTTCCATTCATCACCAACTTTTACTCTAGTTGATTTTACTCTCTTAAGTTCACCGTCTTCTCTTATTCTAGTTACACCACCATCAGTTAGTTCACCTGACATTGTATTTGCTGCAGTTGTAGTATTTACATATGAAGTGTTATAACTTAATGCTCCAACAAATGAATTAGTAAATGCCACAACTTCATTGCCGCCTGCAGTTGCTCCTGAATATGCTCCACCATAAAGTTTTTGATATGATGTACCATATTCACCTTCATATGTTTTAGTATATAATCCTAACCATACTTTACCGTATTGTTTTGTATAGTTTCCTAGATATGCTTTTGCATAATGTGCTGTAAATTGTCCTGTAAATAATCCAGTATATTGACCTGTATATGTTTTTGTATATTGTCCAATAAAGTCTCTATCATAATAACCTTCAAACACTCCTTCGTATTGACCTGACCATTGCTTGGAATAAGTTTTAACATATGTCTTTGTATACAGTCCAAGATACACTCCTTCAAATGCTCCTATGGCATTACCATTGTATAATTGGTCTCCAGTGTATTGTCCTTCATAATGTTTTGTATATGCTTTTGTGTAATGCGCTGTATATGTTTTAGTATATGAGCCTTCCCACTGTTTAACATAATCACCCATATATATTTTGGTATAGTCACCAACATATGATTTAACATAATCTTTATGATAAGATGCAGCGTATCCAAGTCCATCATAATATCCTACATAAGTTATTCCATCAAATTGACCTTCATAGGTTCCAGTATATGTTCCAATAGAGCTTCTTGCTCTATCATATTGTTTAACATAATTTTTTTGATACTGTCTTTGGAAGTTCTTTTGATATTGAGCAGAGAACGCCTTTTGGTAGTTTCTCTCGTATGCTTTTGTATACTGACCAAGGTATGTTTTAATATATTGTCTTGACCATGAACCACCAGCAAATACTCTAGTATATGCTCCTGTATATGATGGACCAGCAGTACCAACATAGTTTGTAGTATATTGAAAATCTTCATAGAATATTTGAGGGGTATACATACTAGGCTCAAATTCAATATGAGTTCCAGTATATGCTTTTTGATATACATTTGTACTAAATGATTGTTCATAGTTGACGGCTGTACCACCACCAGTAAAGACTGGACCGTCATAGTTTGCACTAAAGAATCCAGTTGATGTAAAGTAACCAGGACCTACAAACTCTCTTGGTTCACCCTGATGCATTCCCATATATATTTGGCTGTTAGATCTGACATAGTTTGGACTTTGTTTCATCCATATTCTATGATATGTTGATTGGAAGTTAGTACCTGATACGTAGGATGGAGATGTATAACTTACGTTAGTTTCATTTGCCCATTGTCTTGCATATGCTCTTACATAGTTTTGAGTAGAATCACTTTGATAGTTTCTTGTATAATCTCTTGTATAGTTTTCTGTATAATCTTTAGAATAGTTACCAATAAAATATAAATTTCTTGTAAATGAATGTGATCTATCTCCAGACCAAGTTGCAGTATAAGAACCTGCCCATGTTGCTACCCATATCTTATCATATTCTTTTGTATATGCTTTTTGATATATACCTTGATATAATTTTTCATATGCTTTTTGATATATGGCTTCCCATAGACTAACATAGGATTTATCATATCCCTTAGAATATTGTTTTAGATAGTTTGTGGCATATAAGCCTGAGTATTGTGTATTGTAAGGTCCACCTGAGAAGTATCCGGTAAATGAACCTTCGTATTGTTTGTTGTAATTTTTGTTATAGTTTCCAGTATATTGACCTTCATATATTCCTGTGTATTGACCTACAAAAGCTCTAGTGTATGTACCAGCATATTGTTTATCAAATGATCCTTCAAATGTTCCTTCGTATGTTCCGGACCATTGTTTTTGATAATGTTTTGTATAAGATCCTACATATACTTGACTATATTGAGCACCGAATGAACCTTCGTATTGTTTACTATATTGGCCTGTAAAACCAGCTTCGTATTGTTTTGTATATCCACCTAAGAAGATTTTTATAGGCGTACGGTTGAGAGTTCCTAAGAAGGACTGTGCAAATGCTCTAGTGTCTGTACTGCTAGAATAAGACTTTACGTAATTTATATCTGCCACTCAGGCTCTCCTATAGAGTCTGATACCAGATGTCGCCGTTGTTTCCTATCGAGTCTGAGTTTGGAGCTGATGCAGAAATATAGATTTTTTGATCTGCAGTATGTGTAAAAGTACCAGTGCCAGATGCATTGGTTGCTCCAAATTCTACTCCAGTTATATTTTTGGCAGTAGTACTTTTTGATATTACTCTACCTTTTGCATCAGTTTGAATTGAGACAAGACCTTGAGTAGCAGTTGTAGATACTGTACTAGCTGAACCTTTATTAGGTAAAGCACCATCTGCAATTTCAGCAGACGAATCTACAATTGTGGTACTACCATGTTTGATTTCTTCAGCCATCTATATCTTCCTCCGGTTCTGGATCAGGTTCTAGTTCCTTCACTCTCGCTGACAGTTCTTTTACGGCCTCTATCAATAATGGTATCAGGCTATTGTAATTAACTGTTTTATATCCTCTGCTATTTATGTCAACAGCATGAGGCAATACATTTTCGATCTCTTGAGCTATTATACCATAATCAGGTGTTCCAGATCTGTAGTCTCCAATGTTATCATTCCATACAAATTCGTAACCATTAATTAACTCTACCTTGTTCATAGCAGTATCAATTTTAATTACTTTGTCTTTAAGTTGTTGGTCTGATGTTGATGCACCTACTAGTTCATCTCTTGCAATTATATTATCTGCAGTTACGTTTGCTGTAGATGAACCACCACTATCTGATAATACAATACCTGCACTTCCACCTACTTGTAATAAAGATTCAAAGTGTCCTTCACCCCATCTTGTACCATCAGCACCAATATCTTGATCTGTGTTTGCTGATATAAAGTGTGAATTAACAATAGCTTTGTTCATATCTAATGTTACAATATTAGATCCGTCTCCTAATACTAATGCTTTATCTGAACCAGTACCTGTAAATGTTGCTTTGTTTGTTATTGTTAAATCAGTTGCACTAAGAGATGAAGCTGATAATGTTGTATCTGATGGAAGTACTGCTGCATCAGTAATCTCTAATGTCTTAGCAGTAATCTTACCAGTGCCTGTAACAATATTAATACCGCTTGAATTAGCTGAAATTTGTGCATTAGATGAACTATTACCAAACTCAACCATTTTGCGTTCTGTACCTGATCCTGGGAATGCAACTAAAGCTCCATTACTTACTGTAATAGTATTGTTAACTCCTAACGTACCACCTACTGCTGCAAATGTTCCAATTGTAGCAGAAGTACCTACCTGGAGACTTGTTGATGTATTAGCTGTTGAGAATACACCTTTCCATCTTTTACTTGCTAAACCTAACTGTCTTTCATCGGTTGTTGCAGGTACTAAGTTTGTATTTGCTCGACCCTTGAATTGTACTCTGTCACCTGTATCATTACCAAGAGATACATGACCGTTTAATGTTGTTTCACCATCTACATCTAATGTACTGTCAAAGTCTACAGCACCAGTTGCATGAATAATACTTGTGTTTACTGCAACTGATTCTACATTTTTAGAAACTATTACGTCTCCTTCTGCTGTAACATCTCCTTTAAGATTTGATGTTGTTGTTACAAGTAATGAACCATCAGTAGCTATTGTGTCTGATGTTATTGCTGTGTTAGATGTAGAGGATCCAATTGTTAAATTATTAGCTGATATTTCAACTAGGTTGCCACCTGAACTAACTGATACTGATGATGTTACATCTAGTGCACCAGTTATGTCTGCACCACCACCCATGGTAACTAAACCAGTTTGTAATGATGTTCCTGTTATTTTTAATGTAGCTGATTCGGTTTCTCCAACTACTGTTGCATCACCACCTACATCTAAATTGCCTGTTGTGTTTGCTGTTTGTAATATTGCATCCCATCTCTTAGCATTAGATCCTAAATTTCTTCCACTTGTATCTGGAATTATATGTGTATTGACTAAACCTAATACTTGTATGACGTCACTTGTTGCTGAACCTAAAGTTACATTACCTGCAACATTTGCTGCTTCTGTTACGTTAAGGTTAGCGCTTAAATTTGTTTGACCTGTTACTGATAAAGTATTGTTAGATGTAATATCTTCACCAACTAAGTCATTAGCTATAACATTAAATCTTTCTGCAACTGATCCTATATTTTTACTTCCATTAGCTGAAGGTAAAATGTCTGTTGTTACCTTACTTTGAATTGCTAATGTGTCTGATGAGGCATCTCCAAGTATAACATCACCGTTGAACGTTGCCTCTTTTGTTACTGTAAGTTCATCATTTAGTATTGTATTTGATCCTACTGTAAGAGTACCACCATCTATTGTTACTGATGATGCATCAATATCCATGTTTCCATTTATATCTGATGTACCATTTAATGTGGTAGCTCCTCCTACTGTTAGAGTTTTTTGTAAGTTTGTTGCTTCTGCTACATCTAATGTATCTAATAAGAATGTGTTTGATGCTACATTCAACATATCTGTATTTGCATTACCTATGAATACATTGTTACCAAACAT
>Ga0160423_10002112_pt1:0-15000 | contig 16622 bp, 19 predicted proteins | sample CRUFie14St8metaG_FD_108191 | JGI IMG/M metagenome (GOLD analysis project Ga0160423, IMG submission 108191) | Marine microbial communities from the Costa Rica Dome - CRUD Field 142mm St8 metaG | ecosystem: Environmental > Aquatic > Marine > Oceanic > Photic zone | place: Costa Rica: the... | reverse complement strand
TAGTTCCACATTATGTTTTTCACATACAGGACTATCACCTTTTATAGCTAGCCTTTCCAGACTATTTTGTTAAACAAAATGCTAAAACGTAACGGCTGTTCCGATTTCGCTCGCCACTACTTTCGGAATATCGGTTGATTTCTTTTCCTCTGCCTACTTAGATGTTTCAGTTCAGCAGGTTAACTCCATAAAACCTATGAATTCAGTAATATGGTAACTATTAAAGTTGGGTTTCCCCATTCGGAAATCCCCGGATCAAAGTTTGTTTGCTAACTCCCCGAGGCTTATCGCAAGCTACAACGTCCTTCATCGTCTGTGATCGCCAAGGCATCCGCCATGTGCACTTATTCACTTGATCCTATAGCATTAAAAATGCTATAGAGAACTCTCATTGTGATTGATTATCAATCTTTACCCAAACTAATACATTCACATTCATAATGTATTAGCTAATTTCTAAATTTTTAAAGAACGATTGTATTGGTGGAGCTAAGCGGGATCGAACCGCTGACCTCCTGCGTGCAAAGCAGGCGCTCTCCCAGCTGAGCTATAGCCCCAAAATGGTGGGTCTGGATGGACTTGAACCATCGACCCCACGCTTATCAAGCGTGTGCTCTAACCAACTGAGCTACAGACCCGAAATAAAAGACTCAAGTCTATAATATTCCACCATAGCAATTCAAAATTCAACCTAAAAGTGTGGGCACTAATGCACAAACATTTCTCTAGAAAGGAGGTGATCCAGCCGCACCTTCCGATACGGCTACCTTGTTACGACTTCACCCCAGTCATGAATCTCACCGTGGTAACCGCCCTCCTTGCGGTTAGGCTAGCTACTTCTGGTGGAACCCACTCCCATGGTGTGACGGGCGGTGTGTACAAGACCCGGGAACGTATTCACCGCGGCATGCTGATCCGCGATTACTAGCGATTCCGACTTCATGTTCTCGAGTTGCAGAGAACAATCCGGACTACGACGCGCTTTGTGGGATTAGCTCCCCCTTGCGGGTTTGCAACCCTCTGTACGCGCCATTGTATGACGTGTGAAGCCCTACCCATAAGGGCCATGAGGACTTGACGTCATCCCCACCTTCCTCCGGTTTGTCACCGGCAGTCCCACTAGAGTGCCCAACTAAATGTAGCAACTAGTGGCAAGGGTTGCGCTCGTTGCGGGACTTAACCCAACATCTCACGACACGAGCTGACGACAGCCATGCAGCACCTGTGTTGCAGCTCCCTTTCGGGCACCAATATATCTCTATAAAGTTCTGCACATGTCAAGGGTAGGTAAGGTTTTTCGCGTTGCATCGAATTAATCCACATCATCCACCGCTTGTGCGGGTCCCCGTCAATTCCTTTGAGTTTTAATCTTGCGACCGTACTCCCCAGGCGGTCAACTTCACGCGTTAGCTTCGTTACTTAAAGAGTCTCCTCTTCCAACAACTAGTTGACATCGTTTAGGGCGTGGACTACCAGGGTATCTAATCCTGTTTGCTCCCCACGCTTTCGTGCATGAGCGTCAGTGCTGGCCCAGGGGACTGCCTTCGCCATCGGTATTCCTCCTGATATCTACGCATTTCACTGCTACACCAGGAATTCTATCCCCCTCTTCCGCACTCTAGCTCTCCAGTCACAAGCGCAATTCCCAAGTTGAGCTCGGGGATTTCACACCTGTCTTAAAGAGCCGCCTGCGCACTCTTTACGCCCAGTAATTCCGATTAACGCTTGCACCCTACGTATTACCGCGGCTGCTGGCACGTAGTTAGCCGGTGCTTCTTCTGCTAGTACCGTCATAAATTATAGATATTAACTATAACCTTTTCTTCCTAGCTGAAAGCGGTTTACAACCCTAAGGCCTTCTTCCCGCACGCAGCATCGCTGGATCAGGGTTTCCCCCATTGTCCAAAATTCCCCACTGCTGCCTCCCGTAGGAGTCTGGACCGTGTCTCAGTTCCAGTGTGACTGATCATCCTCTCAGACCAGTTACGGATCGTAGCCTTGGTAAGCCATTACCTCACCAACAAGCTAATCCGACATCGGCCACTCTTTAAGCATGAGGCCCGAGGGTCCCCCACTTTACTCCGAAGAGACTATGCGGTATTAATCCGGCTTTCGCCGAGCTATCCCCCACTTAAAGACATGTTCCGATGCATTACTCACCCGTTCGCCACTCGCCATCAGAGAGCAAGCTCTCTATGCTGCCGTTCGACTTGCATGTGTAAAGCATGCTGCCAGCGTTCAATCTGAGCCAGGATCAAACTCTTCAGTTTAATCATTTCGTTTAAAAAACGAGGCTCTAAGTTACTCAAAATAACTTAGGTACATTTTAACTTTACAAAATCGTTAAGCAATCGGTCGATGAACCTAATGACGATTTTATAAAAGTAGTTTGATACAATGTACCCACACTTTTAGGCTGAAAAAATTTTTAAAGATCGAATTGCAATTAATGCAAGCCCTCTATTGTAATAAATATGCAAACACAAATCAACTAATTTTCAATTTAAAATGTTTTTTCTTCCCAATTTGGATTAAATGATTACCCTTTTCCAGTCTGGTGTTTTTATCTTCTACTTTTTTGTAATTAATTTTCATTCCGCCTTGACTTATTATTCTCATTATTTCTGAATTGGTATAATTAAAATTAAGAATATTGATTATTTTTACTATCCATTCATCATTCTTGTTATTTTCAATAGAAAATGAATATTCCGGGAGATCAACTTGCATATTTTTCTTTTGAAAAATTTCCTGAAACTTCAATTTTGATGCTTTTGCCTTATCCTTATTATGAAATCTTTCAACTATCTCAAGAGCAAATTCCTCTTTTATAAATTTAGGGTTTTTCCCTTCTTGCACAGCTATTTTAAGCATTTTTATTTCTTCGTTACTTTTAAATGACAAGAGCTCATAATACCGCCACATTAAATCATCAGAAATAGACATGATTTTACTGTACATAGAAAAAGGATCCTCAGATATTCCAATGTAATTGTCAAGAGATTTTGACATTTTGGATTTTCCATCCAAACCTTCAAGTATTGGTACAGTCATCACCACCTGGGGTGTTTGTTCATATTTTTTTTGAAGATCCCGACCAACTAGAAGATTAAACTTTTGATCTGTGCCACCTAATTCAATATCTGATTTAAGTTCTACGGAGTCATAACCTTGAAATAGCGGATATAAAAACTCATGAATTGAAATCGGTTTTTTAGAACTTAATCTTTTTGAAAAATCGTCACGCTCTATCATTCTTGCAACTGTATATAATGATGTTAAATGTACGAGATCATTTATTTTCAAATTATTTAGCCATTGAGAATTGAATACAAGGTCTAAATTGTCAACATCTAAAATTTTTGATATCTGCTCGACATATGTTTTGGCATTATCATTGACCTCCTCCTTGGACAATGGAGGTCTAGTGGAATTTTTTCCAGTAGGATCTCCTATCATTCCGGTAAAATCACCAATAAGAAAAATAATTTTGTGGCCTAAGTCTTGAAAAAGTTTTAATTTATTTATAAGAACAGTATGTCCCAGATGCAAATCAGGCGCAGTTGGATCAAAACCTGCCTTAACTCTTAAAACTTTACCTGAACTTAGTTTTTTTTCTAATTCTTCTTTTGAAATGATTTCTTCAAAACCCCTCATTAATAAATCAAATTTTTTTTTCATTGGAATTAAAAAGTTTAAAATTAAAATAAACTATACTTAGTAATGTTTTGATTATACAAAATATTTAATAGGATAAGAGAATATTTAATGGAAAAGTTTTTTATTGGACAAATGTCAGGAACTAGCTTGGACGGAATTGATACTGTTTTATGCAGATCAACAAAAAAAAAATTTGAAATTATTTCAAGCGTTTATTTACCTTACTCAAAATCTTTACGTGTAGACATAGAAAAATTAATCAATGAATCATTTTGCACTCTTGAAAATATGAAACTTATTGAAAACAAAATTACTAATCTATATGTAAAATCAGTAAATAAACTGTTGAGTGGAGTTTCAATAAATCGAAAGCAAATTTTAGCTATCGGTTGTCATGGACAAACGATAAAACACTGTCCAAAAAAAAAATATACTTTACAACTTGTAAACGGCTCTAAATTGGCTCATGAAACTAAAATCAAATGTGTAACTGATTTTAGAAACAGAGATATTGCTGACGGAGGACAAGGTGCTCCATTGGTTCCAGCTTTCCATAATTTTTATTTTAGTGATTATTATAATAATTTTTGTGTTGTTAACATAGGTGGCATTTCTAATATTACATTAATAAAAAATAGAAAAATAATTAGAGGTTACGATACTGGGCCTGGAAATTGTCTGATAGATAATTGGATGCAAACTAAATTTAATAAAAAGTATGATAAAGATGGAAAATTTTCTTCTAAAGGAGAAGTTAATCATGTTTTATTAACCAAATTATTAAATAATAGTTTTTTTAAAAAAAAACCTCCAAAAAGCGCAGATAAAAAAGATTTTTTTTGCAACTTGAAAAGTGAGTACTTTAATATTTTTAAGATAGATGATTATGATGTTCTTGCAACCCTGGTTGAATTAACTGCAGAATCTTTGAAAAGAGAGATAAGAAAAATGCCAAATATAAATAATATAATACTAAGTGGAGGAGGTGTAAAAAACACAACACTTGTAACAAGCATAAAAAAGGAGTTCTCACAAAAAAATATTGTTATATCAGATGCTTTAGGAATAAAATATAACCAATTAGAACCAGTGGCTTTTGCCTGGTTAACAAAGAAAATTATTGAAAATAAGACTGTATATAATCCAACCGGGGCTAGGGGTACAAATAAAATGGGATGTATATATGAAAGCTAGGCAACAAATGATGATCCGCAGCTGCAGGTTGACTTAGCATTAGGATTTTTAACTACAAATTGTGAGCCTTTTAAATCAGAAATGTAATCAACAGAGGCCCCATCTAAATATTGAAAACTAACATTATCAATAAGAAAAGTAACATCCTTTTTTTGTAAGATAAAATCGTCATCTTCAATCTTTGTCTCGAAAGCAAATCCATACTGCAAACCAGAACATCCTCCACCAGAAATATATAACCTTAATTTTAAATCTGGATTATTTTCATCTTTCATCACGTCCGCTATTTTACATAAAGCATCATCGGTAATATTTATTGAATTTTCAATACTCAACCTTTTCCCCTTTATTTTCAATTTTATTTTCTTTATGAATTAAATTACCTGAAATTATAGCACCTAAATGAATTTCCATAGATGCATAATTCACATCTCCCATAATATTAGCTTTGGATTTTAATTCTAAGTATTCAGAAGCAAATACAGAACCAACAACTGAACCATCGATGAACGCACTTGCAACATTAATTTCCCCATTAATTGATGCATTTTCGCTAACAATGAGAGTACTGGAATCTTCTTTACCATATACAGAACCATTCACTTTTCCATCAATTCTTAAACCCCCTGAAAAGATAATATTACCTTCAATCTCCGCCGAGTTACCAATTAAAGTGTCAATTTTGTCAGTTTTGCTATTTTTCATATTAATCTCAATTTTTTAATTTTTTCCTATTCTAAAAGAGGAAGAATATTTAGGTTTATTATCGGTAATATCCTCAAAAAGTTGAACAGTAACGTTGTTTATATTAACATTTTTTGAGAATTTAATCTTACCCTCGACTCGCGAAAAATATTTAAACTGTAACTTAATTTTCTGATTATTTTCAGGATAAATTATTTTTTGTGTTCCTGAGTCACCGAGCACTTCGATATCAAAGTTATAAAACCCGTCAAATGCAAAATTTTTGCGTTTGATGCAAGTCACTAACATAGTATAAAGAATATCGTTAGTATTTTTATTTTTATAAGCTTTAAATTTCAATACATTCAACCCACTTTTCTTAAAGTCATTTTTCATTAAGGTTTCATAGAAGTCAACTGTTTCTAGCAAATTGATTTTTTCATCTTGATATGCTTTCAAATCATCAAGCATTTCTTTATTAAGTGAGTCGAGTACGCTGTTTTTGTGTCGAAGATCGATAATAAGGTTATTTAAATCCTTATTAATTTGCATTTCATCATTAAGCTTTTCGTTTAACTTTATAATTTCTGTTTGGTAATTTTTGCGGTTAAAGTCATGGTTTTTTTCACCAAAAGTATAAAAAAAATTGGCCAGGAAATAAATGAAAAATATAAAAATTATGGAAATAAAGATATAAAACGGCCATTTAAATGCTTTTTTAACAACAGCATTCTCGTGAAAAATTAAATTAGATAATTTTTTTTTTAAATACATAATTTAAATTAGGGATGTTGTCTCATCAAAACCTAGGGCTAGATTCATATTTTGTACTGCTTGTCCGGATGCACCTTTCATTAAATTATCCAACACACCACAAATTATCAAATTATTATTCAGGTCATGATGCAATGATATCAAAGCATTGTTGGTATTCAATACCATTTTTAATTCGGCCACAAAACCTTTTGGTAGAACCTTCACAAAAGAAGAATCTCTATAAAATTTTTTTATTTTTTCAAAAATTGAGTCACTATATTTTACATTAGTGTGTATTGTAACAAGTATTCCTTTTGTTATTGGTAACAAGTGAGGTATAAATGAAAAATTTAAATTTAACTTTTTTATGTCTTTAAAAACTTCAAATATTTCTGCAGAATGCCTATGACCCCCAATTGCATATGGCTTAAAGTTTTCATTTATCTCCGCAAATAAATTTGATTCAACCAATTTTTTTCCAGCACCTGAAATACCTGATTTAGCATCAATAACTATTTTTGAATTATTTATATAATCAGCTATGGGCAATATGGATAAAAGAATTATTGTTGCATAACAACCAGGGTTTGCAATTAATTTCTTACTTTGTAATTCCTTTTTGTAGATTTCAGAAAGACCATAAACAGAGTTTTTTAGTATTAAAGGCTCTGTGTGGTCAACTTTGTACCACTTTTTCCATAAGGTTACATCTTTAATTCTAAAATCAGGAGAAAGGTCAATTATAAGTTTTTTATTATCAAAATATTTATTTACATTTTCAAGGCAATATCCTTCAGGTGTACAAAAGAATAAAACTTCACAATCATTAATTTGTTTTGCAGATCTAGAATATATCTCAAATTTTTTATTATCTGTCAGCGAAAATTTTCCAGCAAACTCACTAATGCTGTTAACTGAATCACTGAAAAGTTTAATGTTATCTATGTGCGGATGACGATTTAAGATTTTTAAAAGTTCAATTCCAGTGTAACCGGTATAACCAATAATACCAGCGATCATAAATTTACCTCTTAGAAAATTGAGGTCTTCTTCTTGCTTTTTTTAATCCAACTTTCTTTCTTTCGACTTCACGTGAGTCTCTTGTAACAAGACCTTTAGTCCTTAGTATTGGTTTCAATTCAGAATCGTAATTGATAAGAGCTCTAGAAATTCCATGACGAACAGCTCCAGCTTGACCAGAAATACCACCACCATCAACAGTAATTCTAATATCAAATTTGTTAACCAAATCGACAGCCTTCAGTGGTTGTTGTGCAAGCATCAAACCAGTTTTTCTGGAAAAAAATACGTTTGAGTCTTTAGAATTAACAATAATATTACCTTTGCCTTTTCGTAAATAAACTCGAGCAACTGAAGACTTTCTTCTGCCTGTGCCATAACCTAAAATATTATCTTTATTCATTTAATTACCAATGTTAAAGTTTGATGGATTTTGAGAATGATGAGGATGATCTAATCCATCATAAATTTTTAATTTTTTTAACATACTTCTTCCTAAAGGTCCTTTGGGAAGCATGCCCTTGATAGCATTTTTAATAACAAAATTTGGATTTCTTTTTATCATTTGTTCAAAATTAGTTGACTTCAGACCACCAGGATAACCTGTATGTTTATGATAAATTTTTTGGGAAGACTTATTACCTGTTACAGAGACCTTAGAAGAATTCACAACAATAACGAAATCACCAGAGTCTACACCAGGAGTAAAAGAAACCTTGTGCTTTCCAATTAAAAGTTTAGCTGTTTCTGAAGCAAGCTTGCCAAGAACTATATTCTGAGCATCAATTAAGAACCAAGAATGGGAGATATCTTTTTTTTTTGGATAAAAAGTTTTCAAGGATATAAATTAAAAGTTAAACATGAGATTCTAAACCTATCACCCTTTTTTTGTCAAGAAGATATGATAAAATTCACAATTATGAAAAAATCATGGCTAATCCTCTGTCAATTTGTAACCATTTTATTTGCATTATTTTTTATTCTAGATTTCTTCGGATTTAAAATTTTTACAAACAAAACAATTACTAATAGTATAGTTCAGGTTCGAGAATCTAAAGATTCGACGCAAAACCAAAATTTTAAAAGTAGTTTTGCTTATGCAGTTAAAACTGCCATTCCTTCTGTTGTTAACATCAATACCTCCATTAAAATTAGATATAATCCAAATCCATTCTTTGAGGATCCCTTTTTTAGAAAGTTTTTTGGTGATCAATTTGATTATCAACAAGAAAAACAAACTAGCAGTCTTGGTTCAGGGGTCATTATTAGTAATGATGGTTATGTTATTACAAACTTTCATGTTATTGAGGCAGCAGAAGAAATAGAGATTACCACTCACAATGGTCAAAAGTTTGATGCATCTTTAATTGGTGCCGATCCAGAAACAGATTTAGCGGTTTTGAAGATTAATAATCAAGCATTGCCAAATATAATTTTAGGTAATATTGATAATTTAAACGTTGGAGATTCAGTTTTAGCAATTGGCAACCCATTTGGTGTTGGTCAGACAGTTACCATGGGTATTGTTAGTGGTCTTGGAAGAAATCAACTTGGTATAAGCACATTTGAAAATTTTATTCAAACTGATGCTGCAATAAATCCAGGTAATTCAGGAGGCGCTTTAGTTGATATCAATGGAGATCTTGTGGGTATAAATAGTGCTATTTATTCCAAATCAGGTGGGTCTATGGGGATTGGTTTTGCAATACCAATAGACCTTGTTAAAAAAGTAACTGAACAAATAATTATAAAGGGCTATGTTACTAGAGGATGGATTGGGGTAGAAGTTCAGGAGCTCACTGATGATTTAAAGGAGTCTTTTAATTTATCTTCTAATTCAGGGGCGCTTATAGCTTCAGTTGTAAAAAACAGTCCTGCTGATAAAGGAGGACTTAAGTCAGGCGACATTATTATCAATATCAACAATAAACAAATTGGTAATGGAAGGGCTCTTTTAAATATTGTTTCTGAATCACAACCAAATCAATCAATTGAGATTGAAATTATTAGAGGCAAACGAAAACTTAAATTGAATTTGAAAGTTTCAGAAAGACCAAGGTTAGGAAGTTGATTCGGATTTTTTCTTACTAACCGCTATGGATACTAAAATGCCTAATTCATACAAAATCCAAAGTGGCAACGCTAATAAAATTTGCGAAACCACATCTGGCGGGGTGAAAATAGCACCAATAACAAATGCACCGACTATGACATATGGTCTATATTCTTTTAACTTTTCTACATTTGTCATCTCAAAATAAACCAATATAACTACCACAATGGGAACCTCAAATGTTATTCCAAAAGCTAAAAAAAGTGAAATAACAAAATCAAGGTATTTTTGAATATCTGTCATAACAGCAACACCATCAGGAGCTATAGCATTTATAAAATGAAAGACGACTGGAAATACAATAAAAAATGCAAAACACATGCCTATGAAAAAAAGAATTGTGCTTGTTAAGATAATCGGAAAAATTAATTTTTTTTCATTTTTGTAAAGACCAGGGGCAACAAAAGCCCAAAATTGATATAGTAAATAAGGCAAAGAGGTAATAAAGGCAAGTAATAGTGTAACTTTAACAGGAACGAAAAAAGGGGCGGTAACCTCAGTAGCTATCATATTACCACCATTAGGTAATGCATCAAGCATTGGCTGTGCTAATAAAGAATAAATATCTCTTGCCCAAGGAAAATAACATATAAAAACTAAAATTACTGCAAGAAGTGATTTTAGCAATCTATCACGTAATTCAAATAAATGTGAAACAAATGTATCTGTCATTCTATAGATTTGTTTATGAAAAGGTTTACTTTTTTGCTATGTCCTTACCAAAATCAACTACTGAGGACAAAGCAGAAGGCATCTTTGGAGAAATTTTATCTAATTTTTTCTTTGCATTGACAATTTCATCAATGGTAGAGTCAATTTTCTCGTCTTTAATTTCTTCTTCAATAAAATTGACTTCATCCTTTAATGACGCATCTATTTGCTTAGAGGCATCATCAACAGATTTTTTTATCTCCTCAATTTCATCAGACCTTACTTGTTCATCAATATCATGTTTAATATCAGTAATAAAACGCTGAGCTTTTCCAAAGAAAATACCAATTGTTTTTGCTAATTTTGGTAATCGTTCTGGACCAACAATGATTAACGCCACAATGCAAACAACAGTAACCTCAGTGAAACCTAAATCAAACATACAAAGTTAAGATTTTGTTTTTTCGGATGTGTTTTCATCTTGTTTAGCTTTTATGACTTCGCCCTCTATTTCTTTATTTTCCTGGGTATCATCATTTGGCGTTTTAATACCCTCTTTAAAACCTTTAACAGCTTTGCCCAGATCAGAACCTAAACTTGATAACTTTTTAGTACCAAAAACAAGAATGACAACCACCAAAACTATTAACCAATGCCATATGCTAAATGTTCCCATATATAACTCCTATAATTTTTTTACGAACATAGGAGGTAATTTTACCTCACTACTTATAAAGTGTATATGCAGATGATACACCTCTTGATTTGAAATAATACCATTATTAATAATGTTTCTAAAGCCATCTTTCTGACCAAGTATTTCGGCTACTTTTTTATTTGCATATAAAAGTTCACCAAGTACACTAATATTTTCTGAACTAACATTCATAAGGTTAGATATGTGTAATTTAGGTATTAAAAGGTAATGACAATTAGTTAGAGAATTAATATCTTCAAATGCGAGAACTTCAGAGGATTCATATACTATATTGGCGGGTATATTACCTTTAACAATTTCACAAAATATACAATTATCATTCATAACAACGATACTACTTTTTTCTGTTTTCTTTTTCAACTAATCCAGATATTTTTGTTCTCGACAAAAGCTCATCCATAATCTCATCAATAGATATATTTGAAATTTTTGACAACACGACTAGGTGGTAGAGAAGATCAGCAAACTCATGTATTAATTTTTTTTTATCATTTTGATTAATCGCATAGATTAATTCAGCACTTTCCTCACCTATTTTTTTTATAGTTTTTTCAACTGGAGAGTTTAAAAGTGAGGCTGTGTAAGACTCATCTTTGTTAATATTTTTTCTTTTTTCAATGATATTCTCTAAATCTTTTAATGTGAAATTACCCATAATCAAATTATTATTTCGTTAAAAAAACAGTTTGAAGCTCCTGTGTGGCAGGCAATTCCATTTTTCTGTTGGACAATAAAAAGTAAAGTGTCAAAGTCACAATCAAGCTTAATTTTTTTCACGTATTGAAAATTACCTGAACTTTCACCTTTTTTCCATATTTTTTGTCTTGATCTCGAAAAATAGTGTGCATACTTGGTTTTAATAGTTAAATTTAGACTTTCTTTATTTACCCAAGCCATCATTAAAGTTTCATTGGTTAAGTACTGTTGAGTTATACACGGAAGTAACCCTTTTTCATTCCATTGAATTTTATTGATAAATTTTTCGTTCATAACCTTACTGGGATATTATTTTCTGATAAATATTCTTTAACTTCCTTTATTGATAATAATTTATAATGAAAAACACTTGCCGCAAGTAAAGCATCAGCTTTACCATATTCGACTCCTTGTAAAAAATGTTCCAATTCTCCAACTCCTCCACTCGCTATGACTGGTATATTTACTCTTTTTGATACCTCACTTAAAAGTTCATTATCAAATCCATTTTTAGTGCCATCTTTATCCATACTTGTTAATAGAATTTCTCCAGCACCAAGTTGTTCGACTTTTTTACACCATAAAAGCACATCCAATCCTGTAGGTTTCCTTCCTCCATGAGTAAAAACTTCCCATGATTTTCTTTTTTTGTTTTTTTTTGCATCAATTGCAACAACAATACACTGTGAGCCAAAGTTCGCTGATAATTCAAAAATTAAATTTGGATTGTTCACAGCAGATGAATTAATGGAAATCTTATCAGCACCAGAATTTAGTAGCTCTCTAACATGGTTTTTTGTTGAAATACCTCCACCAACAGTCAAAGGAATAAAAATTTGCTCAGAAATTTTCCTTATCATATCAAATAATAAAGACCTTTTTTCTAAGCTTGCAGTTATATCAAGGAAACATATCTCATCTGCACCAAAAGAATTATATAATTTTGAGACTTCGATAGGGCAGCCAGCATCTTTTAAATTTTCAAAATTAATGCCTTTTACAACTCGACCATTTGAAATATCAAGGCAAGGAATAATTCGTTTAGTAAGCATAAGTTATTTAATTCGAGACTAATTTGATAGCTTCATCTAATTTAATCAAACCTTTATATAAAGCTGTGCCAACAATTACCCCAACGATTCCCTCAAGAAAATAGTTATTTATTTTTTTTATATCATCGTAATTTGTAACACCTCCACTTGCAATAACATTAGCGTTGGTCTCAGAAGCAATTTTATGAGTTAATTCTATATCAACCCCTGATAAAGCACCGTCTTTTGATATGTTTGTATGAATAACCTCACTACCTCCGTAATCTAAAAACTTATTAATAAGATCAAATATATTATTATGTGATGTTTTCTTCCAACCATTAAATGCTAGTTTTTCATTTATAGTGTCAGTTCCTAAAACAATATAACCAGGAAACTGTTGACATGCCTCTTTAAGAAAACTGGTATTGTTAATTGCAGCTGTACCAAGGACTATCTTACTAACGCCTAACTCAACATAATCATCAATGGCCTTCAAATTTCTAATACCACCACCAATTTGAATAATTTTATTTGTTGAAAATTCAGCAGCAATCTTTTTTACAATTTCAAAAATTTTTGGACTGCCAGTAAAAGCACCATCTAAATCCACAATATGTATTCTGGTAGCGCCAAGTGCAATCCACTTTTCTGCGACTTCCAAAGGGTTATCAAAAAAAACTGTTTCTTCAGTTTTTTTCCCATGCTTTAATCTGACACACTTACCATCAGAAATATCTATTGCTGGTATTATTTCAAACATATTAACTTATGACCCTTTCCAATTAATAAAATTCTCAATAAATTTCAATCCAACTTTACCACTTTTTTCTGGATGAAATTGAACGGCAAAACAATTTTTGAAAGATACTGAACTTGTAAAGTCAATCATATAATTTGTTGTACTTTCCACAGAGTAAGTACTATTTATTTTTGGATGAAAGGGAACATAAAAACTATGAACGTAATAAAAAAAACTGTTTTTTGGAATATTGCTCCACAAAAAATGATCAGATCTATACGAATGAAGGTTCCATCCCATATGAGGCACTTTGAAACTATTATGCATTGATTCGAATAGTAAATTTTTAAAAGGATAAACTTTGCCTTTCAAAACTGAAAGACATTCAATTTCACCTTCATAAGAAAACTCAAACAATGACTGTAATCCTAAACAAATTCCAAGAAATGGTTTTTCATCAATTGCTTTCCTTAAGGAGGGCACCAAATTTTTCTTTTTTAAAAGTGACATACAATCTTTTATTGCACCTTGCCCAGGGAATATAATTTTATCAGCCTTGTCAATATCTTTGTAATTATTTGTTATCTTCACTCTTGAATTGTCAGTAATTACGTAGCTAACTGCATTAAATACTGACTTTAGATTACTCATCCCATAATCAACTATAGCAACATACATTTCAAATCAAACCTTTTGTTGAGGTTATTTGCTTTGAGGAGTCAATTTTAACTGCAAGAGCAAATGCTAACCCAAAAGCCTTAAATATTGATTCACACTGATGGTGAGCATTTATTCCACTCAAATTATCAATGTGAAGTGTAATCATAGAATGATTAACAAAAGCCTGAAAAAACTCTCTGATTAAATCCAAATCAAATTCACCAACCCAACCACGAGTAAAACTTACATTAAAAAATAAACCAGGACGCCCAGAAATATCAATCACAACTCTGGAAAGGCTCTCATCTAATGGAACATATGAATGTGCAAATCTAACTAATTTTTTTTTATCACCTAAACATTTCTGGACAGCTTGACCAAGACAAATACCAACATCCTCCACAACGTGATGACCGTCAATCTCAAGATCTCCAATAACATTTAGATTTACTCCAACGCGACCATGGGCGCTAAATTGATGAAGCATATGGTCAAAAAAAGGTAATCCTGTAGACAGATTGTTTTGATCTGGGTTATCTAAGTTAATATTTAAATTAATTTTTGTCTCATTTGTATTTCTTACAATCTCAGCTTTTCTCAAAGTCATCCCCATCATTAATTTTTAAAAAATTTACAATTTTTTGGCAATCAATAAAATTACCAATAGTTATTCTAATATACGAACTTAGCTTTTTCGGGTTGGAAAAGTATCTAACAAGTATACCTTTCGATTTTAGGTTTAAATATAGATTCTTAGCTGATATTTTTTTCGATTTAAGTAAAATAAAATTCGCATCAGACTTAATATAATTGTATCCCATCTCAGTAAATTTTCTTTCTAACCATACCCTATTTTTTTTAATCTTTTTTATTATTTCATTAAAGTATGAGTCGTCTTTGATGGCGTAAATAGCAGCGATTTCTGATAATTGATCAACTGGGTAGGAGTTAAAGCTATTTTTAACTTTCAGTAGTTGTTTAATTATAAATTTGTTAGCTAAACAGAAACCAATACGCAAACCAGCAAGAGAATATGATTTGGAGAATGTTCGAACAATAATCAAATTACTGAATT
>Ga0160423_10002110_pt1 | contig 16648 bp, 13 predicted proteins | sample CRUFie14St8metaG_FD_108191 | JGI IMG/M metagenome (GOLD analysis project Ga0160423, IMG submission 108191) | Marine microbial communities from the Costa Rica Dome - CRUD Field 142mm St8 metaG | ecosystem: Environmental > Aquatic > Marine > Oceanic > Photic zone | place: Costa Rica: the Eastern... | reverse complement strand
GGGATATATATGGGAATTGTTAAGCTATCAGTTTTTGCATGGCGGACTGTTTCATTTGCTGGTCAATTGCGCGATGATCTGGTTTGCTGGACGGCAAATTGAAGAAGCCCTGGGGAAAGCTAAATTCCTTGCTTTATATTTAGTAGCCGGGGTATTCGGTGGCCTATTTCAATGTGGTTTATCATGGAGCGGTTTCTTACCACCTGCTGGGGTGGTGGGAGCTTCCGCCGGGATCTTTGGCCTGATCGCAGCTTTTGCGATGGTTTATTGGGAACGTGAGCTAACTTTCTTAATCATGTTCATCATTCCAGTGCGTATGAAGGCGAAATATTTGTTAATCGCATTGGCGGTGATCGGCGTATTGGGGATTATTTCAAAGCAAGGCGGCATCGCTCACGGTGCTCATCTCGGAGGCATGATTTGGGGCGTCCTGTTTATTTTACTTTTTGTTCAGGGCGGCACGTGGTCTGGGGCAGAGCCTTGGTGGGATCGCCTGAAGGAACGCATTGACTCAGGACGGGACCGAAAGGTGGTGACCATTGATGGCGGTGCTCGCGCGTATTCACGGGACCAGGGGAAATCACTAGATGTTGCGGAAATCGATTTTGTAGAATCGGAGGTGGATCCGATTCTAGATAAAATTTCTGAGAAAGGCATTCAAAGCCTTACGGAACGGGAGCGGAAAATCCTTGAGCAGGCCCGAAAAAAAATGGGGCGTTAACTTCTAACGCTGGACGTCCGGTGCGTACGCCTCGTAACTTCCCCGAATATGATTCCGCGATATTCGCGCCCGGAAATGCGGGCTATTTGGACTGACGAAAATAAGCTGAACCTTTGGCTGCAAATTGAAATGCACGCCAGTGAGGCTTTGGTAAAGGAGGGCATTGTGCCCAAAGCTGATTTTGCCAGAATGCAGTCTGGAGCCAAAAAATGTTTCGCCGATCTCCAAAGTCTAGTGCAACGCCAGAAGGAACTGGAGAGGACGTTGAATCACGATGTCATTGGCTTTACGACGGCCGTGGCGGAAAAGATTAATCACAAGGCCAGTCGGTGGCTGCATTTTGGACTTACGTCCAGCGATATAGTCGACACGGCATTTGCCGTGCAAATGAAGCAGAGTGCTGAACTATTGATCAAGGACGTCAAAAAAGTCCGCAAAGCGATCGCTAAACAGGCACGTCGCCACAAGTTTACGCCTTGTATTGGGCGCAGCCACGGTATTCAGGCCGAGCCCACTACCTTCGGGCTGAAGATGGCCCTAATGTATGATGAGTTTAGCCGAGCGCTGGAGCGCTTGGAGCGGGCTAAGGTGATTTCGTCCATTGGAAAACTTTCCGGAGCGGTAGGAACCAATGCCCATTTGCCGCCACGTGTTGAAAAATATGTCTGCCGAAAACTGGGTGTAAAACCCGCTCCGATGGCGACTCAAGTGATCCAGCGCGACAATCATGCGGAATTTCTGAACGCCATTGCCGTAGTGGGAGCCAGCATGGAGCGTTGGGCTGTTGAGTTTCGGCACTTACAACGTACGGAAGTCTTGGAGGCTGAGGAGCCTTTTACAAAGGGGCAAAAAGGAAGCAGCGCGATGCCGCACAAGCGGAACCCCATCACTTGGGAGCGTATCACTGGGTTATCCCGTGTGCTGCGCGGCAACGCACTTGCGGCCATGGAAAATGTAGCGTTGTGGCATGAGCGCGATATTTCACACAGTAGTGTGGAACGCGTCATTTTTCCGGATTCTTGCACGTTGCTGAATTACATGTTCGCGCTTTTGCAGAGGATGATGGAAGGGCTGAATGTTTATCCCAAGATCATGAAAAAGAACCTAGGCATCAGCCTCGGTATGTGGAATAGCCAAACCGTGTTGTTGGCGCTCATTCGCAAAGGCCTGACGCGCGAAGATGCGTATGCCCTGGTGCAGCGTAACGCCATGGAAACCTGGGCAGTGAAGCACGCGGGGCGTGATGACGCGGATTTTCTAGAGCAATTAATGGCGGATCCGGATGTGTCGTGCCATTTCAAGAAAGGCGAGCTCGAAGCCTTGTGTTCAGTGGAATTCCATCAGCGCCATATCAATATGCGTTTTAAAGCATTGGGACTCTAGTTCTTACGCTTGAGTAAGTAATCAGCCATGGCCTTCAATGCGGTGGCTTTACCCCGGAAGGGTTTTAATGCGTTGAACGCTTTGTCGGTGAGTTCTTTGGCAATGTGCTCGGATTTCTTGAGACCTACAATGGCGGGGTAGGTTGCCTTGGCTGTGGCTTCATCTTTGCCGGCGGTTTTGCCAAGTTGCTCGGTGGTCTGAGTAACATCAAGGATGTCATCGATCACTTGAAAGGCTAGGCCGATGTGGTAACCGAAATCAGTCAGGGCCTGAAGTTGTTTGGGCGTGCAATTGGCGCTCATGCCCCCGAGCCGGGCAGAGCAGGTTAGGAGGGCGCTGGTTTTGCGTTCGTGAATATACTGAAGCTTCGTTTGATTTAGCTTTTTACCCTCGCCCTCGAGATCGGCTACTTGCCCGGCGATGAGTTGAAGCGAGCCGCTGGTCTGGGCGAGATCCATGATCATATCACGAACAGGATAGCGTGGTGTGGGTTTGGCTTGGGATGCTAGCTCGAAGGCCTGAGTGAGCAGGGCGTCGCCTGCCAGAATGGCGATTCCTTCGCCAAATACTTTGTGGTTGGTAGGGCGTCCACGTCGGAAATCATCATTATCCAAAGCCGGTAAATCATCATGGATCAGCGAATAGGTATGGACGCATTCAACTGCGCAGGCAACCGGTAGGGCATTCTCAATGTTTCCTCCACATGCTTCGGCGGCGGCCAAGGCGAGGATCGGACGAACACGCTTACCGCCTGCAAACAAGCTGTGCCGCATGGCGCGGTGGATGGTGGTAGGCTTGGTCCGCGCTGAGGGTAGGGCCTTATTGAGGGCCTGATCGACAATCCGGGCGTTTTTACGGGCGTATTGCTTGAAGTCGAATGAGGCTTTGGATGGCACGCGAGGTTTCTAGCGAGCCAAGGGAAAGAGGGCAAGAGAGGATTTTGGAGTTGCGTTTGTCCGTCAACGGGCTATTTTCACCGGCCTTTACGAATGAATGCTGAACTTTGCAATGATGCGGGAGAGTTGATCGGAAACCCCAACGTGTTGGTGAATATTGTGTCCACCCGCGTTCGTCAGCTTAATAACGGTGACCGCCCCTTGCTTGATGCCCCTTTGCTGGGTGCTGCGGACATGGCACTTACTGAATTGGTGGATGGCAAGATGGACTATGAGTTGACAGACCCGGTGGCAGTTGAAATTCATACCGCCAAGACCCCGAAGCAATAACGGGCTTCCTCCAGAAGCTTTCGTGACCAGAAGGGTGACCTTCTGGTCTTTTTTGTGATGAGCGACGAAATCCTCAAGAACTCCAAGGCGCGGCGTGATTACGAGATCATCGAGACGCTGGAAGCGGGCCTTGTGTTACGGGGCACGGAGGTGAAATCGTTGCGGGCCGGAAAAGGCCAATTGCGGGAATCATTTGCCCGAGTGGAACCGGACGGACAGGCTTGGTTGCACAATTTCCATATCGACGAATATTCGCATGGGAACGTGAACAATCACCGGCCCATGGTGCCGCGGAAACTATTGTTGCACCGCAAGGAGATTGATCGTTTGCAAGGGCTTACCCAGGCCAAGGGGTTGGCCCTGATTCCCTTGAAGATGTACTGGAAAAATGGCCGTGTGAAAGTGTTGATCGGGGTGGGGCGAGGTAAAAGCCATGTGGACAAGCGCGAAACGATCAAGAAACGCGAGTCCGATCGTGATCTTCGGCGGGCGACCATGCACGCCATGAAAGGCAAATAAAAAACGCGGCTGAAAGACAGCCGCGCTTCAGTAATTCCTGTTTCCAAATCTAGGCTTGGCTTGGCTTCCAGTTGCGCTTGGGTGCTTTGGTGATTAGTCCTTTCTTGATGGCGCTGGCGGCAACGCGCACGTACTTTACCGTGCCGTTTTCATCAATGATTTTCACGCGCTGCAGGTTCGGGGCAAAAATTCGCTTGTTGACTTTGGTCACGTGCCGACCAATTCCGCCGTCTTTCTTCGCTTTACCGCTGCGGCTGATGCTGCCTCCAACAAAGGGGCGCTTACCTGTAATTTTGCAAACTCTGGCCATATTTGAACTCCATTAAAGGGGCACGGAAGATAGCAGCCGGGAAGGGGCTGGCAAGCCATTATTTCGCAGTTTTTTACAAAATTCGGTCACCAATGGCCTGATTAAGCCCGACCAAGGCCTCCGCCACCGGTTTCACGCCTTGGTCGCCTTGTCCGTGAATCCGCACGGAAACAGCGTTGGATTCCATTTCTTTTTGGCCAATCACCAGCATGGTGTGAACTTTTGCGGTTTCGGCTGACCGAATTTTGCCGCCAATTTTATCACCAGAAATATCGATTGTGGCGCGAATTCCAGCGGTCTTCAAGTCTTTGAGGAGCTGCTCGGCATACTCGTTTTGGCGGTCGGTAATAGGTAATACGCGGACTTGTTCGGGGGCTAGCCACAGCGGGAAGTTGCCGGCGAAATGTTCGATAAGAATTCCCATGAAGCGTTCGAAGCTGCCGAAGGGGGCGCGGTGAATCATCACGGGCTGATGCGGGGCATTGTCCGGCCCGATATATTGGAGATTGAAGCGCTCAGGTAGATTGTAATCCAATTGCACGGTGCCCAGTTGCCATTCACGGCCTAGGCAATCTTTGACCATGAAGTCGAGTTTCGGCCCATAGAACGCAGCTTCTCCCGGGACATTTTCATGAACGATATTCATATCCCTTGCGACACGCCTCAGTGTTTCCTCGGCGGCATCCCAATTGGCGGGGTCGCCGGTGTATTTGTCGCTATTCGGATCGCGCAGGCTCACCTGTACGCGGTAATCATTTAAGCCTAAGGTGCGAAGCGTTTTCAGCGTGAGATCGACTGTGTCTCGGATTTCGCCCTCCACTTGCTCTGGTGTGCAAAAAACATGGGCATCATCCTGCGTGAGCCCACGCACGCGGGTCATGCCGCTGAGTTCGCCACTTTGTTCATATCGATAGACGGTGCCAAACTCTGCCAATCGGATAGGGAGTTCGCGGTAGCTGTGTTTTTCCGTCGCAAAAATCTGGATGTGATGCGGGCAGTTCATGGGTTTCAGAAGATATTCCTCATCTTCATCCGCCTTAATGGTGGGGTATTGACTCTCCTTGTAATACGGGAAATGGCCCGATTTTTTGTAGAGTTCAATGCTGCCAATGTGCGGCGTGAACACCGGGTTATAACCGCGCTGGAGCAGCTCGCTCTGCATGAAGTTTTGCAGCTCCGTGCGCACGATGCCGCCCTTGGGCATCCATAACACGAGTCCCTGGCCGACTGTGGGGGACAGCGTAAAGAGGCCCTGTTCTCGGCCGATCTTGCGGTGATCGCGCTTCTTGGCTTCCTCCTGCGCTTCCAGCCATTCGTTGAGCTTTGTTTTGTTTTTAAATGCCGTGCCGTAAATGCGCTGGAGTTGCGGGTTATTTTCGTTGCCTCGATAATAGGCGGCGGCCACGCGCAATAGCTTAAAGGCTTTCACGTTGCCCGTACGCGGTACATGTGGTCCGGCGCAGAGATCGACGAATTCGCCATTCTGAAAAAAAGTGATTTGTTCGTCTTCGGGAATGTCATCAATGCGCTCCAGTTTGTAGGGCTGGTTGATGGACTGATAATATTCCTTGGCTTCGTCGCGAGATTTTTCAGATAAATCAAAGGTTTGATTTTCCTTCACCACCTTCTTCATCTCAGTCTCGATCTTCTCGAAATCTTCCGGACTAAAGCGGTGGTCTAGGTCGAAATCATAATAGAAGCCTTCCTCGGTAGGTGGGCCAATATCTAGCTTAGCTTCGGGCCAAAGACGGAGCACAGCCGTTGCCAGCACATGGGCGCAAGAATGGCGGATACGGGACAACTCGTCCATTTGTTGGCGATCCTCAATCGTTTTGCGTTGCACTTCGTGTTTCGCGTCCTGCATCGGCGTTGGTCTATCGAAAAATAGTCCATTCGGCGAGCTGGAAATCCCTGTGATCAATTCCGGCTGGAGTTCAGCCGTCTTCCCGATACATTCGGATGGATGAAGGAGTGGATTTCCGATTACATTGCCGCTGAAAAAAAGGCGCTGGACTCGATCCCTGTGGAACAAGTGGAACAGGCCATCAACACGGTTAAGAAGGCGCTGGAAAAGGACCGTCAAATCTTTGTATTTGGCAATGGTGGCAGCGCTTCTAACAGCTCCCATTTTGCGACCGATCTGGGCAAAGGCTCCTCCGATGCAGTAGGGAAACGCTTCAAAGTGTTATCACTGAACGACAACGTGAGCTGGATGACCGCCATTGGCAACGACTACGAATACGAGGGCATCTACAAACGGCAGTTGGAAAACTACGGCCAATCGGGCGATGTTGTTCTCACCATGAGTGTGAGTGGCAGCTCCCCTAATCTTGTGGAGGCCTGCAAATGGGCCAAGGAAAATGGGCTGCATGTCATCGCGTTAATTGGCGGCAAACGTGGCGCACTCACCGAGATTGCTGACAACTGCATTGTGGTGGAGGAAACCCATTACGGTCGGGCTGAGGATTGCCAAATGGGGATAGCACACATGATCTGCTACGCCTTCATGGAAAATCCCGGCCTCATGGAGTAGGCTGTCCGTATGCCGGCTTCCGAAGCCATCCGGAGCAAAGTCAGTGAGTTGCCGCACAAGCCGGGCGTTTACCTCATGAAGGACCGTCTTGGGACGGTGATTTATGTTGGAAAAGCGCGTGATCTTCGAAAACGCGTGAGTCAATATTTTCATCCCTCGCGTCGGATGGGATGGGATGTGAAATTCCGAGCACTGGTAGATGCCATTCATGATTTTGATGTGCACCTCGTTAAGGGCGAGCCTGAGGCATTGTTGTTGGAAAGTCGGCTGATCAAGGAATACAAGCCGCGCTATAATGTGAGTCTTAGGGACGACAAGCGTTTTCTGATGCTCAAGGTGAATCTCAATGATCCGATTCCGCGTTTTACACTCACCCGGCTCAAGGTGGATGATGGTGCCCGTTACTTCGGGCCGTTCCCAAGTAGTCGCGCCTTGCGGCGTTCTCTGGATTTGGCGCGGCATCGGTTTAACCTTCGTGGTTGTAAGCCGCTTCAGCCAACGGAGCGTGATCATAAACACTGCCTTTACGGCCATATCGAGGTGTGTAGCGCACCGTGTGTCGGCAAGGTGAGTGAGGAGCAATACCGCATGCAGGTTGAGAATGCCTGTGAATTTCTTGAGGGCCATTGCGCTGAAATGGTAGGAATGCTGGAAAAGGAAATGCGAGATGCGGCGGCGGGGCAGGATTACGAGCGAGCCGCCAAGTTGCGCGATCAAATGGAGGCCTTGCGCGAAACTAGTCGCAAGACCACCCGATACCATCGTCTGCCCAATAAGTTGCCCGTGGCCATGAATCCGGATCGGGACTTGAATGATTTGGCTCGAGTACTGGGGATGTCGAGCCCGCCCGCCCGTATTGAGGGGTTTGATATTTCTAACATCAGCGGCACATTCATGGTTGCTTCAATGGTGGTCTTTCGAAATGGCCGCCCGGCTAATGCAGACTATCGGCGCTACAAAATGAAAGACGTCCGGTCACAGGACGATTTTGCCTGTATGGCCGAGGCCGTACGGCGGCGCTACAGACGCCTTAAAAAGGAAGGGCGCCCTATGCCGGACCTAATTCTTATTGATGGCGGGAAAGGTCAGTTAAACGCCGCATTGCGAGAACTGGCGAAATTGAGGCTTACGCATGTTCCTGTCATTGGATTGGCTAAGGAGTTCGAGGAAATTCATCGCCCCAACGAGGAGACTCCATTGCGTTTGGGGCTCGATCATAATGCTCTAAAGCTGCTGCAGCGTGTGCGTGATGAGTCACACCGGTTTGCTAATTCCTTTAACGCCGAGCTGCGTCTCAAGAAGATTTCCGAGAGTTTGCTAGATGAATTTTCCGGTGTTGGGGAACGCCGTAAGGCACTTTTGTTGAAACACTTTGGAAGTTTGCAGCGCTTACGGGAAGCGGGTGTGGTTGAGATCGCCGAGGTGCCCGGCTTTGGCTTAAAGACGGCCCAAGCCTTGCGGAAGTTTCTGGATGCGCGCCGAGGCTAGGTGATTCGCTGGGCGCCGGTGTAGATGTTCATGGAATCGCCACGCAAGAACGCCACGAGTGTCTGGTTGTTGTCCTGCGCGCATTGAACCGCTAGCGATGACGGGGCGGAAATGGCCGCGATCAAGGGGATGCGGCCGGCGAGTGCTTTCTGAATTATTTCAAAGGAGACTCGGCCGCTAACCAAAAGAATACTTTCGCACAGAGACAATTCATTTAGGAAAGCGTGCCCGAGAACCTTGTCGACAGCATTGTGTCGGCCGATATCTTCTCGTGATACAATTAGGTTTCCATTCGTATCGAAAAGGGCGGCGGCGTGGAGGCCTCCTGTTTGCTTAAAGGTGTTTTGTGCGCGGCGCAATATGTCGGGCAACAGATTAAGAGAGGTCGCAGGGAATTTTACAGCATCTTCCTGGAGGGGGGGGTGGTTCGAATGAATTTGCTCGATAGCCGCTCGTCCACATACTCCGCAGCTTGATGAAGTGAAGAAATGCCGTTGGAGTTGACTAATTTGGAAAGAGCATTCTGGGCTGATAAAAACATTAATGATGTTACCTCTGGATTCAATCGGAGCATCAGGGCATTGTGCAATTTCAACAAGGTCCGTGCGCTGCCTTAGGATGTTTTCGGAAAAAAGGAATCCTGAGGCCAGTTCTTCATCGCGGCCCGGTGTGCGCATGGTGAGGGCAATGGATTGGCCTCGCAGGCGAATTTCCAAAGGCTCTTCAGTGGCGACTGAATCCGTAGAGGCCGAGTGCAATTTGCCATCCTCCCAGCGCTGACGGAGGAGTTGCGTGGCTGCGGCCGTTGTGCTCACGGTGTGGCGGTGGCCGGTTGGGGTTCGAGCAGCTTGAGCGCTTTATCCAGCTGAGGATCCTTGCCTTCGAGCCATTCTTCAGGGGTAACCCAAATTTGTACATCAGGTTTCTCACCCTGATTTTCCATGTTCGTGCCGTCCAAGCGAAAGACACCGCGGCCGGGGATGCGGGCCTTGGTGCCGTCGGTCAGTGAAAAACTGGATGTCCAGATCACATAACCGGGAGTGGGCATGCCGACGAGTTGGGCCAGTTTGCGTTGACGCATGGCGTAAGGAAACATTTCGCCATTGGAATAACTATGCTCGTTCATTAACACAATGATGGGCTTCTCCCAGGCGCGGCTGGGGGCGATCTCAGGTTCTCGGTCGCGTGATTTGTAAATGCCGTGAGGTTTGCGTTCGAGCCAGTCGATTAGGGTGTCCGAGATATTGCCGCCACGGTTAAAGCGCACATCGAAGATCATGGCGTCTTTGCCGAGAATGTATTCGTACGCTTCGCGTTCGAATCGCGCCTGATCGGTGCTGCTCATGGCCGAGATATGTAGATAGCCGACGCGACCTTTGCTGGATTTTTCAACTCGTTGTTGAAGGTCGCTAACGTGCCCGTTGTAGCGGAGTTTTTGCCATTCGGAACTAGTTAACAATTTGTATCTTACTTTACGGGCACCTTTTTCATTGGGTTTGTCGTTCACAAGAAATTCGGTGAAACGTGTGCCCTTGCTGTTGAGGAACTGGTAGAGCGTTTCAGTGGATGAAACCTTTCGGCCATCAATCGAGAGGATGAATTCACCGGCTTTCAGGCGAGTTTTCTCAAATGCTCCCGGGGCTCGGAGAGGGACATATTTGATTTTCAGGCCAATTCCATGATGTGATGTATCAAGCGTAAACCCGAGATGCGGTGTGCTTTGTGTGGTGATGCCTGAAGAGGCGGGGGACACCTCCGTATGCGAGGCATCCAGTTCACCGACCATCATCTGCAGGAGTACAGCGAATTCATCATGAGTATCAACTGAAGTAAGGCGTTGGAGATATTTGTCGCGCAAGGCGCTCCAGTCTCGGCCGTGGAAATTGTGATCGTAAAACCGATGGTGATAGGTTTTCCAAAACTGGTGCAAGGCGGCTGTTCGTTGAGCCAAGGTATCGCGAATGTAATGCGCTTTGAAAGTTACAGGCGAGGCGCTTCCATTATCGAGTTTCATGAGGTACATCTTGCCGCTCTTAATGAAAGAGGCTGAGCGGCCACTGGGAAGTACTCGGAGGGCTGCGCGACCGCCGTCTGAATTCATCTTCTTCACTTCACTACCATTATGCGTGGCACGGTAAACATTGCCTCCAGACAGAAAGTACAGGAATCCCGCATTCGTCATGGTGAGGTCGCTGGAAGGGCTGGTGGAGGATATTTTTTGGATGCGCTCATCGATTTGATTGAAATCAATTTTTATATCAGGTGTCTTATCAGGCTTGACGTAGCGGTCATCAATATCCGCATTGCGAAATTCATCCGGTTCGAGGGCGACTCGGTAGAGGCCTGAGCCCTCGCGGTCGCTCTGAAAATATAAATATTTACCGTCAGGTGACCAAGTTGGCTGACTGTGGAAGGCACTAAGCCGGGTGACATTTTTGGCTTCTCCGCCATCGGCCGGGATTACCCAGATATTGTAGGAATTACTGCCGGTGCGCGTGGTGTATGCGATCCATTTCAGGTCGGGTGACCATTCATAATCGATGCCACCACGGCCGCGCATGTGAATGCCGGGCAGTTTGAAAATGCGCTTAACCTCTTTGTTGGCCAGCGTCAACCGATGCAGGCCGCCTTCCGGTCCGGCGACCCAGAAATACAAATGCTTACCATCAGGTGAGACACGAAGACGCACGATGTTTTCGTTGCGATTCCAGAGTGGGGTTTGGGTGCGCTTCTCAAGATCGTATTCGTAGATGCGCGTGTTGCCTTCACGATCGGAGGTGAAATAGAATTTCTTCCCGTCATTGGCCCATGAAAAATCCGAGTCATCCCCGGCCCAAGTAGTGTGGCGAATGGCCAGTTCGTCTCGCTCTCGGTTCACGCCTTTGGCCTTGGTGGTTTTGATGGTCCAAATATCGCCCTGGAGACCGAACAATATCACGTCGCCTTTGGGAGAGGGTTCAGCCTCGGTGACACCTGTTGTGGTGGTTTTATGTTCCTGTGAATTCCGTTTCTCATCGGCACTGGCAATGAGTTTAATCGGGCGTGGTTTGTCTTTGGTGGAACGCAATAGCCAAATATCTGCACCATGTTCAAACGCAATTGCGCCAGATTCAGCGGCCACGCTGGGGTAGCGTACTGAGTCAGTCTTGAAGAAGGTAATTTGTTTTAGGGTGCCTTTCTGATTGGAAAGCCAAAGGTTGGGGGCGCGTTTGTCATTATCCTCAAACGGCCCAAGCTTTTCGTTCAGCTTGGCCAGCGTGGGTGTTGGCTCGTCAGTGGTGGAAACCAAAACGTCTTCGCCATTGGGCATGTATTGTGAGAAGAGATATTGTCGGTCATCACCTAGAATTCGTTGTCTTTGACCGGTTTCTAGGTCCACCGACCAAGTTTGTGCCGCCGCCGCCCCACGATAACGCGGACGATACCAAGGCATCCCATTGCGACTGTAGAGGAGCGTCTTTCCGTCAGGCGACCAGCGTGGATATCGGAGGGCAGCGTAGTCTTCAACGAGGACTTTAGATTTGTAGGTAGAAACCTCAACGCTCATGAGACAATAGCGAGGGCTATCCCGGCGTGCGCCAAAGGCTATGTGTTGACCATCCGGACTCCAGCCGAAGGGGATTTCACTGCCCGAATGCCAAGTGAGACGCCGAGCTTGACCGCCCTCTGCCGGGATCACAAAAATATCCCATTGACCGTGGCGTTTGCTGGCGAAGGCAATCCAATGGCCGTCTGGCGAGAAAACAGGATAGGCATCGTATTCGAGATGGAAAGTCAGTGGTCGTGCCCGGCCACCTTTACTGGCCGTGAGCCAAATATCGCCACGATAAACGAATGCCAGCCTTTGGCCATCTGGGCTCAGGGCTGGATGGCGCGCGCCAATAATGGGTTTGGAGGCGGGCGGCGTTAGTTGGGCCTGGGCGGGCGTGGTTAAATACAGAGCCAGGCCAAACAGTAGAAATCGCATAGGGGAAATTTGTACGGGAATGTGGGTTTGAGCAAGTCTAGGCATCTGATACGCCATGCCATTTTTGGAGCTCCACAATATTTCCCTCAGGATCTGTCATGTAGATCAAGGTCAGGCGGCCTGCTCCCGCGATATCAATGGTGACCAAATCACCATAATCATCTCCTCCTAGTGACTTTATTTGCTCACGCTTGATGTCAACATCATCGACTTCAAAAGCGAGGTGGGCGAATCCGGGGCGATTTAGGGGGCGAGGAAAATCTTCGCCGTTCTCGGAACAAGTGAAAATTTCAATGGTTGGGCCATTCGGGCCGTGCCCCGGGACGCGTAAGTGGCGGCCTTGGACACGAATGCCGGGCATCTTGGTAAGAGCATCAATGTGGGCGCCGTGATGGTCGCGTTCACTGCTCCATGGTTCGCAATCGAAAACTTTCTCGTAAAACTCACAAAGTCGCCGCCAATCTCGGGCGATGATGTTGACGTGGGCATAACGGGTGGCCATGCCGAATGCTAACTAGTCCCCTCGATAAACGCAACTGGAGCCGCAGGTTTCGGCGATAACCACGGCATGAAGAAGGGGTAATGTTGGCTTCAGTCGATCCCAGATCCGGTGGTTGATCTTCTCGCTGGATGGATTTTTGAGGCTCTCTATTTCATTCAGGGGATAATGGTCGAGCCGCTTACATGGAGTGCGGCTTTGAAGCTGTGTCCGTGAAGTCGACAGCATTTATGATCCTCGGGAATGCGCGGCTTAGAAATGAAATGTTTTTTGGAGTTCGTTTTTTTTACTGTTCCCAGTCTGTCCAAGTGACGAGGTCTCCTAAGGGCGGACGACCATCGTGGCGCCAGCCCAATGGGGGATCCTGCATTTGTCCGATGGGGCAAACACGGGTAACGCCCCAGTGAGCCAATTGTTTAACGATGGCTTCAGCGTCGTTCTTGGGCGCCGCAAGACCCACCGTGGAGACTTGGCCGCGCGCCATCTCGGCAACACGGAGCATTTCATTCAGGTCGTTAACGGGCTTCACATGGATAAATCGGTTCAGGCAGGATGTGGTGAACACTGGGTCTTCCTCAAACACAACCGTCCAATGCGTGCCTTCTTCACTTTTCCATTGGCGCACGTCGCCGGCTCCGGCCGAACGAACGTCGTAGAAATCGCGTTTGTATGCGATAGTACCGGATTCTTCCGGGCTAATATCTCCTCGCGGCTGTGTGGTCTCGAGTGAATCAAGCGCTTCCGCGATCATTTCTGCAAACATTTCAGGTCGCACGGCGCCGCCTTGTTCAACATAAACCAAATGAGGCGACAGGCAGCCAAGCTGGTTCCACGAGGCAATATCCTGCGCCATTCGTTGGGCAAGGTCACGTGACAAGGCTCGGGAGAGCATGTCTTTTTGAATATAAGCAAAGCTGACGCGGTGGCCGTGTCCAATAAAGCGCCGGCGCGAATCCAAACGTGTCCGAATAGAGGCAAGGGTTTCATCGCGTCCGGTGGCCGTGATGCAATCAGCTTCATCAAATAGCGCCGACTCGAGTTCCAATTTGCCGCCCGGCCAGTGGGCCAATTCGATGCAGGCCCCGAGCTTGGGGTGGGTATCATACAATGAGTGCGCAAAAAGCGCCGGAAGCCAGCCGGCGTTTTCGGCGCACTTGATGAATTGGGCTGAGCCGACCAGTAAGCCTTGGATCATGCTCATCATCGTGGGGCAGGGCAGGTTGCCGGAGGCGATGTGGCCAATGAGTTCGGGGCCGCAAGCAAAAGCGAGGCGGTTGTCGGACCTTTCTTCCGGTGTGCTTAGCGGTGCATCAAGCCGGCGGGAATCCCCTAGTTCTTGAGCGATGAGGTTGTGGAGATTGTCCTCGGTGATTCGGGCAAAAAATCGGTCCAATCCGTGCGCAAGGCTTGGGCGTGAAAAGCCGGTGATAGTTGGTTCAGCTTCAAGCGCCATTTTCCGGAACGGAAACAAGTCGTCCTGCCAATTCTCCGCCAATCGTGAGAGGTGGGTGATTACTTCTTCAGTGGGCATGTCCCGCAGATACTGGGCGCGGTTGCGCTTCAGTTGGCGGCACGCTTCGGTGACCACCTCCGGCGTTAGGCGCGCTTCCGGTTGTGTATCCAGAAGAAAGTAGTTGGGGAGGGCGTCTCTCATGATTATTGGAGTAAATTCAGGGAGCAACCACGGGGTTCTGCGTTTTGGGCGCGGCCGAGCAATTCAAAGCCGTCTTCGATTGATCGTGCCAAATCCTGCGTTTGGATGGCGATCGAAGAATAGACATTGGCCAAATCGATAATCCTTAATAGGCCGGTTTCGGCTGCTTCACATGGGGCGCCGGTCTCAGTATTGATGATTATGGGTCTCGCCCAAACTGGGAAACGAAACGCGCGTTCTTTGTTCGTGCCGGCCTTCCGGTCATAGGCTTGGCTGCTGAGTTCGCACATGCCGTATTCGCAAACAATATGCGATTCTGGAACCCCAAGCCTTTCGCTCAACAATCCATGAAATTCATTTTTGGGAAGCTCTCGGGAACGCCCCTTGTAACCGCCGGTTTCCATGATGCGCGATTCATTCGGAAGCTCGTAGAATGACTCGGTTGAGTCCAGCCAATGGAGAAAAGAGAATGCGGGGCCAAATAGCAGGAGCGGAGTGTTGTCATGGATGGCCTTTGCGCATGCGGATTCGCATATTTCGGAGTCGATACTCCAGCCATCTTTCTGGCATTGGCCGCCATAGATTGTGCCGTCTCCCAATACTTGGCCGGCCATGTGAGCTAGTGACGAATGCGGGGCTTCCTCTGGTGGTGGCGTCATGGCCAGTGTGTGCCCGGTCCATACATGATTGTTGAGGACGTGGTGTTGGAAGGGACGGATGAGTGATGTTTCGTAAAGGCTCATCGAAACTTCGTGATGCCAATGGGCGCTGGGCTGAGTGGCTGTTGTACCGCTGGATTCAAAACGGCTGGTCCGATTGTTCTCCGGAATACTGGTGATCGGCATATCCCGAAAGGCGGTTGTGGGAATCGCTGGGATTTGGTCGATTTGATCTAGGGTGGCTGAATCAATGCCTCGATTTTGGCAAAGAGCCGCAATTGCAGGAACGTGCTTGGCCTGCAGTTGGTGCAGCGCGAAAGCCAATTTATCAAATTCGCCTTCTCCCCGCTCTATGAAACGAGTGATGGCTTGATCGGCTTCGTTGTAGGATTGAAATGTCATTGCGGTTTTGCTCGGCCTCAAAGGCCCGGCTGGTTGTCCGCGACAGCCGGGAGATTGTTACTTTGTCGGTTTCTGCCAAGGGATGCTGCCGGATTTTTGGATATGTTGCATCAGGATTTGAATGAGTTCATTACCAACTTTGGTGTTCGGAGGCATGGGGTTTTGCTCAGCAGGATCTTTTTCGAGGTTAACCAATTGCATGGGTTCAAAGGGATGGTTTTGCAGTAGCTTCCACGGGCCGCGGCGAACGGCATAATAGGTGCGGCCTTGATAGCGACGGTTGCCTTCTTTCCGGACGAAGATCAGGGTGCGATTTGGATCGCCTTTATCGTCCTTCAAAAACACATCGGCGAGGCTTAGGCCTTCGATTTCATGGGTGACTTTCGTGCCGCCGATTTCGCAGAAAGTGGGCAGTAAATCCATGGTAATGCCGATGGCGTCCGTGCGGCCGACGGGGATTTTGCCAGGCCAGACCGCGCAGGTGGGAACGCGGATGCCGCCTTCCCAGTGTTCCTGTTTGCCGCCGCGCAATTTACCATTCAAGGCGCCGTGCGGAATGGAGCCGCCATTATCTGAGGAAAACACAATGAGTGTATCCTTGCTGATGTCGAGCTCCTCGATGGTGTTAAGAAATTTACCGATCTCGTGGTCCATGTGTTCCACGAAGGCGACGTTGGTTGCGCGCTTGATGCTGAGTTGGGGTTCGCGTTTCTTCACTTTATCCAGCCAATCTTTCGGTGGCTGGATAGGGAAATGCGGGGCATTGTAGGCGAGGTACAGAAAGAATGGCTGGTCTTTATTGGCCGATTGTTCCTTCACATAATCAATGGCCCATTGCGTGAAAATTTCCGTCGCATGCCCCTTGGGCTTGATGACCTCCTTATTGCGGCGCATCCAGTTCACGCCGCCGCGCATATGTGTCCAGTAATCATCCATCATGTCAGCGAGAAAACCGTGAAAAAAATCGAAGCCACGATCATTGGGGATGTTGGGAGACTCAAACCCGAGATGCCATTTGCCGACCATACCGGTGTGATAACCGGCCTTGCTCATTAGCTCAGGTAGCGTTGGGCCAGTAGGCTTGAAATAACCCCAATTGCTCACGGCGTTTTGGCGGATGACACCGGGTGCCCCGACAAGATCGGGGTAGCGCCCTGTCAGCAAGGAAGCCCGAGTGGGCGTGCACACCGTGCAGTTTGAGTAAAACTGATCAAATCGCAGGCCGGAATTCATGAGTTTATCAATTGCCGGGGTGCGGATGTCCGTCCCGCCAAAAGATGAGAGATC
>Ga0160423_10002109_pt1 | contig 16649 bp, 9 predicted proteins | sample CRUFie14St8metaG_FD_108191 | JGI IMG/M metagenome (GOLD analysis project Ga0160423, IMG submission 108191) | Marine microbial communities from the Costa Rica Dome - CRUD Field 142mm St8 metaG | ecosystem: Environmental > Aquatic > Marine > Oceanic > Photic zone | place: Costa Rica: the Eastern... | reverse complement strand
CAAGGAAAGATTGCGAGACTCGAGACTCGTTTGGTTTTGGTGTGTCCCACGGGAGGACCCACAAGGCCACGACCATCATGCGGGGAAAGAAGCCAACAATGGAGGCGAAGGTAGGAGAGCCCCCGGCACGGAGCTTCTGGCACGCTCGTGACCAGGTCCCGCCCCTCGTCCTCCGCAGCGCAGTTCCCGTTGAGAGCCCCCCCCCCTCCTCCAAGCGCGCGCTGACGTACCTTTCTCGCCTTTCTCGCCTCTTCCGTGTCCGCTCGCCCATAGGACGCTGGGACGGGACAGAGCCTGATCGATGAGCTACTGAAGGACCTGGGCATGCCCGAGCGCTCCGCGGGAAAGGAGAACACGAGCACTGCCCCAAAAGTCGCTGTGAAGACGCCGGCGTCGACGACGGAGGCGTGCACCACGGCGAGCACCCCGAGCACCGCGGAGAAGGTTCCCAAGGACTACGGCCGGGTGGACCTCGTGCCTTTCTTCGACAGCCCCCTCGTGGGGGGACCCTTATCCGAGGTCTCGATCGACGAGCCGAACAAGAAGAAGAGGAACAAAAAGAACAAGGACAAGGGAAAGAAGAAGGAGCGGGAAGGGAAGAAGGAACGGGAAGGGAAGAAGGACGAGGAAGGCAGGCGGGGGAGCATGTGGGCCGGTAGCGCCTTTCTCAAGTCGCCGGCCCCCGAAGAGCTGCCCATGCCGAGCGCAGCCCTGCTCGCTGGCCTTCCGGTTGCCTGCGCGGACACCGCCGCGGAGGACCTGAAGAAGATGCTGAACGTGGAGGCAGGGTGCGCCGCGGCGGACGAGCGAAACGATGCCGTGGCGACGGACGAGCTGAGGAGGATGCTCCTGCTCCCTGGAGCTGGTTCATAACTGTTTCTTTCACAAGGCAGTATCGTGAATCCGTCCACGAACAAGAGAGAGAGAGAGAGTTTGTCTTGTCTGCTACGCCGAAATCATTCGGTCAATACAAGAAGTAGTTCACCAGAGACTCCATGAGAGTCACCAGAAAGTTATTGTGCTCTCCCCCTCCTATCAAGGAGAAGAAGGAGAAGAACTTGATCACCACGAAGTTGGTCATCAAGTTCTCCACCCCCGCCCGAGACACCAAGTGGATCCACAGCGGCAGCAGCTCGTCTGTACCCACCACTGAGCTCCCGCCGCTCCCCAACTGACTCGTCCCGAACACGGTCACCGCCCCTTTGTGATTCTTGCCCTTTCGGATTGCGTCGTTGGTCTTCTTCTGGATGCCCTGCAGACAGAAGAGCTTCATCGCGGGCGACTGGGTCTCGTCCAGGCCCCTGAACCCGCTCACGGGCTCACTGAAGTCGACGTCCTGGAACTCTTCAGAGATCCCAGCGCCGGAGCAGCTCGCGCTGAGCTTCCTGGACATGGCGCTCCTCGCCTTCATGTCGTCCTCCGCATAGATGTCCTTCAGCGAGCTCCAGATCTTGCTCTCCAGGATGTTGATGGTATGGCAGAGCGCGGCCTTGTAAGCGGAGTCGAAGCAGGGCGCGCCAGTCTCCTCGGCGAACCGCATCGCAAAGCCCCTGAGCTTCTCCGCCGTCTCCCCCTCGTAGTTTCGCGCAAAGATGTAGGTCCTGCTGAACTCCACGAGCCTCCCCTCCAGCTCCGCGAGGGGTCTGCCAGACCCGGCAATCCCCTCGATGTACTCGAGGCACTTCTTGTCGTCCTCGCACCACCGGTGCTCGTCGCCCCCGTCGCCCCTCGCGACTTCGGCAGAGGGCAGGGTCGCCCTCCCGCCCCCCCTCAAGTACGCGTTCTGAGGCAGGCCCCCTTCCCCCTCCAGCACGGTGGTGGCGTAAGAGTTGAGCGTCGACAGGCTATCCTTCTCCAGGGGCTCCGAGACGCTCACGAGCTGCAAGCCCTGGTCCGAGCTAGGTCCGTACCAAAGGTCCTCGGCGAGAACGCTCACGGTGTTCCCCTGAACCGGGAACCCCCTCCCCGCGGTGAGCCGGACGCTCCCAGATCCAGGATCCTTCACCACCACGACCGTGCGGCCGTTCGCGGTCTTCCACTCGTCCCGGATCGCGGTCTGCCTCAGAAGGTGCGACTCCACCAGAGCCTGGGATATCGCCGCCCCGCGCAAGGAGGAGGCCTGGGGCACCGCGACCTTCCACCCCTCGAACACCGCGCGCTCAAGCAGATCGGGGAGCTTCGTCCTGAGATAAGTGAACAGCGGGCTTGCCGCCGCGTCGTCGTCCATGCTGCCAGCGGATCGCTGGCGCTGCTCTGACACCCACCCGGGCCCTGTTCCCCCCCTCCCTCCCCCCCGCTCCCGCTCCGGTCAAGATTTCCAAAGCCGGTTTCCCGCCCATATTTTTCAAGCGGGGAGAAAGAGAAAGAAAACGCAGAAAACGCGGCACTTGGAGCGCGGCGGGCGACTTCCGGGGGCGGGCGACGGTCTTAAGGGCGGGGTGGGGCTTCCGAGAGCTGCGGGAGGTCACCAGGGGGCAGGCCAAGGTCACCGCGACCGTGAACCGGCGAGTGGCCATGGAGCACCAACCTCTCTACGATGCGGTAGAGACCGTACACGACGGCGACGTCAAGCAAAGGCTTTTGGCCATCGGGGTCCTACAAACTCACGTGGACTCGCACACACTTGGGAGGGACGAGCTCAACGCGCTGACGGACTCCCTGGTTCTTCTCCTGGGCGAAAACAACTTCAAGTTATGCGTCAAGGCGCTCCGCGTGGCGTCGACCGCGCTCGCTCAGGCTGGGGACCACTCGAAGGCAATGGCGCCCCTGCTCGTGCCCGCGCTGATCGAAAGGCTCGGGGACGGGAAGGCCGCCGTCAGGACGGGGGCTCTGGAGGCAATCTTCGTGATCATTGACGGTCTCCATTCTCCGAACATCGTGCACGAGCGCTTCGCCTCGTGCTGGAGGCACAAGAACGGCCACATAAGGGAGGGAATTCTCAAGATCGCGATCTACTGCTTCAACAAGTACGGGGCCAAGTTTACCTCGAGCAAGCGCAAGGCCGCGCTCGTGAGTGACATTCTCCACCTCCTGGGGGATTCCACCAGCACGGTCAGGGAGACTGCGATGTGCTGCGTGGAAGCGGCTTATGGCGTCCTCGGCAATGGCTTGAGGGTTGCCCTTCAGGAGCACGGCCTGAGGAGCACGCACATGAAGGAGATCAACTCGAGACTGGACCAAATCGGGACGCCCGCGGTGGCGGAGCCCAAGTCGAGGGGAAGCCCAACGCAGTCCACCTCGCCCACGCACAAGACGAAGAGGGGTGGGTTCGGGGATGGCGGCGGGGTCACCACGGACGGAACCGTCTCGACGGTGGAGCCCGTGAACGTTAAGTCGCTGCACGAGCTGCAGGATGCGTTGGATGACATAAAGGTGGCCCTGGCCGACACGACGGAGAACTGGCAGGCGCGGATGCAGCACATGATGAAGCTGGAGGGGATTGTCCTAGGAAACTCGAGGAGGTACGACGCTTTGGCCTCTTGCCTCAACCACATGAAGACGTGCTTCATTGAGCAGGTGCTCGACAGGAGAAGCGCGGTCAGTAGGCAAGCTTGCCACCTGCTCACCGTGATCTCGGAGCACATGGGATCCTCCGCGGATGGAATTGTGGAGCACCTCGTTCCTGTCCTGTTCAAGGTGGTGGTCATCTCCGTGCAAGTCCAGGCGGACGCTGCCCACTGCGCTGTGAAGAGAATGATGAGGGCTTGCCATGTCGGGAAGCTAGTCACACAGATATCGAGCAACCTTCAGAACAGCAGAAACGCCAAGCTTCGGTGCGCGTGCATTGACTACTTTCACGTCATTCTCGAGTCCTGGCTGAAGCCTGAGTATGACCACTACGTTGCAAACTTTGAAGCGGGCCTGAAGAGTGCCCTGTCCGATGCCTCAAAGGATGTCCGTGCGAGAGCGAGAGAGACTTTTGTCGTGTACAAGGAGCAGTGGCCTGACAAGGCCTCTGCTCTCTTTGAGACTCTGAGCTCCAGCGTTCAGAAGGCGATCGTGCAGCCGGGGAAGAAGAAACGGACTGCAGGCGGTGCAAGGCAGTCTATTCGTAGCCAGCAGCTGAAATCAAACTTTGCTGCCCAGCTTGCAGATTCAGAGAGTGTGGGCAAACAGAACGGAATGGTTGTGTGGCCCAAGAGGGAGCAAAATGCTCATTTGGGTGATGAGGAGGCCTGTGTTGAGGTGGACGGCCCAAGCTCATCAGCTGCCGGAGGGCCCAGGCCCATGTCTGCAGATCCTGTAAAGACTGAGAAGGCCAGGCCTAGCAGGAAGAAGCCTGAGCCTCATGGGGACAAAGGGGCTGAGAGTGGAGAAGGTCATGGCTCGATCAGGAGGTCTGGAGACCAAGTTCCTGGGAAGAGGAAGCCGTCTGGTTTCTCATTCAAGGCTTACCTTGGCTCCTTTGGAACCCAGAACTTGCCCTGGAACGCCAAGGTCGAGAAGAATGCATCCTTCAAGGACTGGGTTCAGAAAGAAGGTCAGGGTGTGGTGTCCGAGATTTCTTCTGACATAGAGAAGCTTGTCTTCATCTTTGTTGACCAGTTTCAAGATGCGCATCACAAGGTGGCAATGTCATCCTTGTCCTTGTTTGGTGCCCTCTTGCCTCTCTGTTTGCACATCTTCGAGGCTTATGTGGAAAAGTTTTGCCCTCCTCTTTTCTTGAGAATGGTGGACTCAAAGGAGCAGATTCGAAGGATGGCCTCTGAGATCCTGGTTACAGTTGGTGAAAGGTACTCTGTGGAGACTTTGATCCCTGCTTTGACAAGGTCCCTAAAGACGAACAAGCACCCAAGGTCTCGCATAGCTTCACTGGAATTCTCGGTGAAGTACTTCAGAAAGAGCACAGCCCCTTCCTCAAGCATTGTAGAGGGCTGGATTGCCCTCATAGGTCCCCTCATCTGTGAGAAGGTGGTGGAAGTGAGACGAGCAGCTGCAGCCGCACTTGTCCGCATCTACCAGTCTGTGGATTCAAAGGCTGTTCTGTCCTACATTGTTTCGCTTCCCCCGCGTGATCAGTCCATGGTCAGAAAGGCTGTCCACAGCTTTGTCGATTCAATTGATGAGGAGCTTGCGAGCTATGCTGCCTCGCAGAATATCCACAACCTTTGCTGGCTTGAAAAGTCCGTGGAAGAGAAGCACCACAGGGTTGTGGACGATGAGGCAGAGTTCTCAGGACAGGAACCGGAAGCACGGGATGATGAGCAAGAGATGGGGAAGACAAGAAACTTTGCCATGAGGGGGGAGAGTGACTCCGATCTGCATTCCCAGAAGCTCGAGGAAGCTGGGGTGGGAGGAAGTAAGGAGTTCTTCACCAAAAAGGCGGAAGCGAAAGAGAGCAGGAGCCCATTCGCACTCAGAGAAAAGTCTTACAATGGTGGGCCGGCGGTTTCCGGAGGTGAGGTGGAGATGCACGACTTGGAAGTGATCCTTCAGAACTTGGGAAAGTGCAACTTGAAGCAGGATTATGCTTTGAAGCAGTTCTCCACCCTGGCAAGAAAGTATCCTAGCAGCGTGTGGGAGGTGTTCTTCGGAGACACCATTTCCAAGCTGATGAAGTTCATGGAATCAGGCATGCCGGGAGTGAAGGCCTGCGCTCTCTTGGCGGTCAAAGAATTGGCAAGCCATCTTTCTGAATTGCTCCCAGACTACCTCGACAGCATTGTCACGCTGGTGCTTGGGGCTACCTGCGAATCTCACCTTGAAGTGAAGCAGTCAGCTGATGAGTGCCTCCTGGTTTTGGCAGACAGCAACAAAGAGTACTTCATTCAGATACTTTTGGACCGCATCTCATCCCTTGCACAGGACTCTCAGAGAAACATGGCCCTTGTGTCAAGTTTCAGAGCTATGGGAAGAGCTCTCACGGGGATTTCAACTGCTCAACTGAATTCTGTGCTTGGGGAGTTGCTGCCCCACTTGATATCTTCGTACAGCAGCCCAGATGCTGATGTGCGTAAGGCTGTTGTATTCTGCCTGGTGGACATCTACTCGGGGATGGGCAATGCTCTGATGCCACACTTGTCCGGGCTGTCAACGGCGCAGCTGAAGCTGTTGACAATCTACATCCAAAGGTCTCAGGATGGAAAGGCTTCAAAGCTAGGAAATGGCAAGGAAAACTCAGCGCCGGCTGCTGTGACATATGGTCTGTAGATAACGGTAAAAAAGGTACATCATGTTTAAGTACAAAGGTTTAGTAAGTACAAGCTCTTTCTGAGATACAGTTAATACCCGAGGGCCTGGCCCACAGCGTCCCTCACGTCCAAAGGAAACGGCAATGGCGGTTGCGGAAACTCAAAAGTCTCCCCAGTCGGATCCTCCTCTGGAAAAGTCTCCTGATCCTCCTCTGTTCCCGCCTCTGTCTCTTCTGTCCCTGTAGTTTCCCCTGTCTCTCCTCCCCTTCCCACCAGTGTCTCTGTAGCCACCTCTGTCCCTGTATCCTCCTCTGTCTCTGTAGCCACCTCCCCTGCCTCTTCCTCCACCGCCATATCCTCCCCTTCCACCTCTTCCTCCCCTGCCCCTACCGCCGCCACGGCCAAAGCTGCCCCTGCCGCCGCCACCAGACCTGTACTTCTGGAACTCTTCCTGGTAGAGCTTGGAGAGACCCTCAGGGTCCGCCTGGCTCAGAGACAAGCCATTGCTCAGCTCGAGCTCCTGGAGGGTTTCATACATGGCCACAGGCACGTCGAAGAACGCAACATTAGACTCGCTCTGCAGCATCTTGATACGTCCAATGTTCTCATATGACATGTCATGCTTCCTGCACAGGCTCCCCAGGCAGCCGGCCACCTCTCCGAAGCTCTCGAAGGGCCTGGAGGACTCAAGCTGGCACGTCATGAGCCCCTCCTCGTACGTAAGCGAGCTGCGTGGCGATGGGGCCTCGGTGAGTCCGCTCAGTGCCGCGAGGGCCTTTGCCAGGGCTGCCTCGCCCCCCTCCCTGTCGATAAGCTCCCTGGCGGTCTCCTCGAAGTACTTTCCCACGTCATCGTCCACCATGTGCAGCCTCACCTCCGCCTGCTTGGTGGATGACTTGACGAGCTCCTCCACTGTCGGCGCCGAGATCATCTTGAAGGATGACTTGGTCGTCTTGGCCAGGTCCTTGAGCTGCGGGATGTCGTGGTACTGGAACATGGCGATGGAGATTCCGGTCTTGCCAGCCCTCCCAGTCCTCCCGCTCCTGTGCAGGTAAGCCTCTGAGTTCTGAGGCAAGTCATAGTGAACGACCATCTCAACGTCGTTGATGTCCAAGCCCCTAGCAGCAACATCCGTCGCGACGAGAATGTTGAAATGGCCCTTCCTAAACTTTCCGAGGGTCTTCTCTCTCTGTGCCTGAGACACGTCTCCATGGATCGCCTCGCACGCCAGGGACCTCGAAAGCACGGCAGCGACCTCATCCGCGGCCCTCTTGGTCTGAGTGAAGCAGATGGTCTTGCCGTTCTTGCTGTGAACCTTGATCAGGTCCGCGAGGACGTCGAGCCTCGTGTCCCTCGTCACCTTAATGGCAAAGGTGTCCACGGTCTCGGCCATCTTCCCCGTGCCCTGGTCACCCACCAGGTCGATAGTCACGGGATCGTTCATGTACTTCCTGGACAGGTCGTTCACCCAGCTTGGCATGGTCGCGGAGAAGAGCATGTTCTGCCTGTCCGGCACGAGGTTCTCGTAGATCTGCTCCACGTCCTGCTCGAACCCGATGTTCAGCATCTGGTCGGCCTCGTCCAGCACAGCAAAGGAGACGTTCCCCAGGTCAAGCATCCCCCTCTCCAGCATGTCGATGACCCTGCCCGGGGTGCCCACAACGATGTCCACCCCCTGATTGAGCTCCCTCTCCTGCTTGAAGATCGGGGCGCCGCCGTAGACGCACACGGACTTGTAGAAGGGCGCACTTTCCTTGATTTCAGTCTCCACCTGAAGGGCAAGCTCCCTGGTGGGGGCCAGCACGAGAGCCCTGGGCTTGCGGCCCCTCCTGGAGTTTCGGCCGCCCCTGTCGTTCCTGCGGGAGTACCTCCCGCCGTACTCGTTGTCGTCCTCCTCGGAGACCTCGGCCTCCTGCGAGGCCGCGTCCATCTCCAAGAGCTTCTCGATGATGGGAATGGTGAAGGCCAGCGTCTTTCCCGTTCCCGTCCTCGCCCTCGCGATGAGGTCTCTCCCCGCGAGAGCGTCCCCGAGCACCGCCTTTTGGATTGGGAAGAGGTCCGTGAACCCCCTCGAGGTGAGGCCCTTCACGACCTTCCTGTGCAGCCCCAGGCTCTCGAACGCTTCTTCCGGGGTGACTTTCTTGGGAAGCTCGAGAATCTCCCCCTCCGTCCCGAGCTCCGGGTCGAGGGCGTAGTGCTCCCCCCCCGCGACCTCTACCGCCGCGGCGTTCGTGGTCTTCTGTCTGTAGCTGGACGCCTCGAAGAGCCTGGGCTTCGTGGACTTCCTCCTCACTGCGCTCACCGCGAAGGTTGACGCCGTCCCAGCGCGGCCCGACAGGCCCATGTGCCCGAGCGCCTGTGCCGGAGACGGGGCCAGCCCAACGCTCTTCGCGGCGCGGCCCAGCCTCGCGGCTCCCACTCGCCCCGTCGTCCTCGCAATCGTCCTCATCAACCCCATAGACGCTGTGCTCATGGTCCCTCCTTGCCCCTGCGTTGAACGGCCAACTCGAACGGCCGCCATAATTTTTACAGTCTCAGCGCTGCTGGATTCTATCCTATCCCCCCACAGCAGTTGAGGCGTCCATGTTGGAATTCGCACAAATTCGTGGCCAAGGCTCAAAGAATTTGTGAATTTGTGCCGTTCCTGGTCGTCGTTCCAAGGCTCCATTGGAAAAGTAACGCGTATGATGGACAACATAATAAACAGTTCATCACGTTCTTGTTTAGACCAGACCATATCCATCTTTCTCACCGGAGGACATCGTCGTCGTCGTCCCCAAGGTCCTTGAACTTCAGCATGGGGTCGTCCGCGCGCATCTTCTTCATCCGGTACGCCTCCATCTCCTCGGGCGTCATGTCGTTTCCCTCCCCCTCCCCCCGCAGCGAATTGTACCCCCGCTTCCTCTCGTCCCGCTCCGCCCTGGCCTTGACCCTCTCCCCCTCTTTTGCCAGTGCCACCTTGAGTTTTTCCTCGTCGAGGGCGACCTCCTGGTGCTCCCCCCAAGTCTGCTGCTTGCCCTGGTAGCCCGCTGCGCCCGCCGACGCGCTCGCCTCGCCGGCGCCCCTCGGCTTGAGCATCTTCCTACCGTCCCCGCCAGCCCCAACGGCCACCTCGCGAGCGGCCGTACCCGCCGCCTCGCCGTGGTTTCCCTCGTCCCTCTCGGCCTGGCCCGTGCAGTACGAGTTCCTCATCGTCTGCCTGCAGCACGCGTACCCCCACACCCCGTCGTGCCACCAGGAGCCCCACACAGAGGTGTGGTTGTTCACCATCACGCCCTCCTCGTACCTGCTGGCCACCCTGTTCTCCTCCCCCTTCACGACCTGGCCTCTCCTGTTGTACTCCACGTACCTCTCCATCTGGCCCACCAGAAGCCTTTGGTCGATCTTGTCCTCCCTCGCGGCGTTGCCGTAAAGGTCCACCACGTTGGTCTTTGACTTTGCCGCCACCTTCTCCTTCTTCGCCTTGAACTCCTTATACAGGGCCTCGGCCTGGGACGGCAGGGCCTGCATGTGGTGCCCCTGCCCCGCGCCGGAGAGCTGGCCCTGGTGCAGCACCAGCCGGTTCCAGGCCTGGACCTCCCCCTCCCTGAGCAGATGGGCGTCCCCTCGGAAGTTCTTCTCCGAGTCCGGCAGGTCCGGGTTCGGATCCGCCCTCATCGACCTACTCTTCGGGTCGTAGTGCGCCGAGTTCACGTCCAGGTTGAGCAGGTACTTGGCGGTGTCCTCGCGAATCCTGAGGTTTCTCACCGACCCGGTCGCTCCTCCAGCTGTCGTCCTCACCCTCTTCTCAACCTTGTTGAACCCAGCCTCCTCCTCGTCCTTGAGCAAAAACTCTCCCTCGCCGTCGCCCTCGCCCCCACCCTCGTCCTTGAACTTCTCCTCCAGCTCCCGCTTCTTGGCCTCCTCCTGCTTGGCGCTCTCGATCTTCTCGTACCTTTGCTGTACCTTGGCGAAGTCCCGCGCATCGTACCCGTTCCACCTGTCCCGCTTCCCGTCGTACCCGAGCCTGACCTCGGCGATGTGCTCGTCCGCCGCGATGTTCTTGTTGGTCCACTTGGCCCCTTTGGCCCTCGGACGTTCCAGGCAGTCCTTCGTCTTGTGAGTCATCGCCCCGCAGTTCGCGCAGGCGCCCTTCCTGTACTTGGTGGCCTGGAAGGTCTTCTTCCCCCGCTGGTACCACTGATCCTTGCCCTTGGCGGCCTCCTTGGCCTCTTCCGCGTCCTCAACTTCTTTCTTCCAGTTCCTCTGGTGCTTCAGGGTCGGCCCGTCGCTCTGCATGTACCAGGGCGCGGTCGTCATGAACTGCGGGATGTGGGGGTTGATCTCCTTCCCGTCCTCGTCCAGGGCGGCGGGGGCCAGACCGGCCTTCCGAGCCTCCTCGAGCTCCATGGCCCTGCGATAGTCCTCGCGGCTCTTCTGCCTCGACGAAGACGACGCCATGGTGACGGCTCTCTTCCCCGCTACTCCTCCTCCTGCTCCGCTACTCCCGAGCGCCCCCCCCCCCTTCCTGCCTGGGCCAGCTGCGGCTGTGGCTCGAATCCTTTCGAAGGCAAAAAAAACAAAAGTCACGAGGAGAGACGAGCGACGTGGAGGTCGTTTTCGTGGAAGCCATGGCGTCTGCGCTAAGCAGGGTCTTCCTTGGGGAGAGCGCTTGGCTGCTGGGGTGGCGGGGCTTGGGAGCGCGCACCACGGTGGAGCGAGCACTCCACTCGACGACGGCGTCGGTAGCGGCGGGGTTGTCGTCGAAGTCGAGGTCCGAAGAGGCTTGGGGAGGGTGGGAGCGGGGGGCCCGAGGGGGAGTGAGGTCGAGCGGGACCTGCACGGCGTCGACCTCCGTGGGCGGTGGCGGCTCTCGCACGCTCGGGCAGGAGGAGCAGCGGCGCCACGCGTCCAGCGCAGCAGAGCCGGAGCGGGCTGCCTCCGCTGCTGCGGGGAAGACCAAGAAGTCAAGGACGAAGAGCCGGCTGAGGAGAATCGCGCCCATAACCCTCACGGAGCGGGCCGCGGAGAGGATAAGGGAGCTCCTGGACAAGAGGCACAAGGAGTACCTTCGGCTCGGGGTGCGGACGCGCGGTTGCAACGGACTGAGCTACACGCTGAACTACGCTGACGAGGTTGGGAAGTTTGACGAGGTCGTCGAGCAGCACGGCGTCCAGGTCGTGGTGGACGGCAAGGCGATCATGCACGTCGTGGGAACGACGATGGACTTCCAGGAGGACAGGCTCAAGTCCGAGTTCGTGTTTATCAACCCGAACTCCAAGGGAGCCTGCGGTTGTGGCGAGTCCTTCACCACCTAGAGAGACGCCCAGCTGGTTACTGCCCTGTGTCAAAAGTCACTTACTATTTATGGGTGATTAACTCGTTTAGGTTCACTTGTGTTTGATCTCGACTTCCCGAAGCATCTTCTCGACGGTTTCCACGTCCACGGTCGGCAGCTTGTCCTCCGTCGTCTTGGCCTGCTCCAGCAGCTTTTGCTCCTCCACTGCGAACTTGATAGCCTCCTTCCACTCGTCGAGCTCCGAGGCGTTGTCTGCCCCCAGGAGCATCTCCGAGTCGCCCTCCATCTTCATGACCAAAATGTAGGTCTCGGTCTTTTCCCGGCTCATCTTCTTGTCGCGGAAGAAGAAAGAGTTCCTCTTCTCGCAGAAGACGTCCTCGACCTTAGTGAGCATGGCACTCCCCTTGAACCCCAAGGGCTTGTCCCCAACGTCCATGTCCCTGTAATATGAGAGGGAGTCCTCGTACAGGACGAAGTACCGCCTGTGCCAGTTCCTCCTTCCACCGAACCGGCCTCCCTTCTTGTACGCCCATCCCCTGTTCCTGAGGTTCTCCCTCGTTTTCTTCATGCACAGGAAAGCGTTCTCCCATCGCTTGGCAAACTCCTTCCTCCTGCTGGCGACCTTGTCCTTCTTGGCCAGCTCAAGCAACTTCCTGGCCTTGAAGGTCCTAAAGCAGTTCTGCATCTTTATGGCAGCCTCCTTCTTCTTCAAGAACCTCTGCCTGTGAATCTTCGTGATCAGCAGGTTCTTCAGGTGTTTCATGCAGGTGAGGGCGTGAAGGAACTTCTTCTTCTCGAAGCTTTGCCGCCACATGGCCTGGACTTTGACGGCGGCGTTGTGCTCGATTGCTGCCATCTCATTCAGGAGATGCGCGTAACTATCGACGTTCTTGAAGAAGACCTTGGTTTTGCCGAACACATAGGAGCTTTGGTCCATCTTTGTCGTCTGCAGGATGGTCAAGCAGCCTTGCCTACCACCCTCAGCCTTTCCAGCCCTCCCGAGCTTGGAGTTTCCAAACAGTTCAATGATGTCCTCGAACGTCCTTCGCACAGCATATCCAGCTTGACGGATACGAATCGAGTCCAAAAGTCCAGAGTATCTCATCTGCGAGAGTACCAGAGGTCCCTCGAATTGCTGCGCAGCTTTTCTCTCGTTCGGCTTGATGCACCTCACATAGTTCGGCTCAGTCTTATCAAGGAGTTCCATGAGGCCGTTCACCTGCTTCTGGAAGGTCCGGATGACCGTCGTGTTCATCTTTCTATTTGTAGTGCCAAACTTGAGAACTTCGGCCATGAACTTGTTCTTTTTTGCGGCCATGTTCATGACGTTCTGCAGGTCAATGTGGAGTGGGTCCTTGTTCTTCTCGATGAAGCCAATGGCGTCGTATTTCACCTCGCCCGCAAAATGTTTGATCGCGAAAAGAGTGGGCTGGCGCTTCACCCTGGAGGCCAGAGACGAAGACTTCTCGTCCATCTTTGTGAGACACTCAGTGAACCTGTCAATGAAGATTTCATCACTGCCTCTCGCAATCTGGCACTGCTCCTCCAGCAGCGCAAAAACGCTAACAGGCTTTGCCGTCATCAATTGAAGCACGGGCTTGTTGTCAACCTGATCAATCTGCAACACCTCAACATTCAGACCCTCCGTTGCGTACTCTTCCTGCTCCAGCTTGAAGTAGTGGTGAATAAATTGCTGGTGCAGCACCTCATTGGCATAGTTGATGCACAACTGTTCAAAAGAGTTCTGCTCAAAGACTTCGAAGCCAAAGATGTCCAGAACGGCGATGAAGTTCTTTGGCGTGCTCTTGCTGGCCATTGTGGCGTTGATGGTGTGAATCAACCACGCGAACAGCATAGAGTACATTTCCTTGCAGAGAGCATCTCTTGAATCCATGCAACTCTTGCACTGCAGGGGAATCTTGTACACACTGCCCCTCCCCCCACCCATAGTGCGCTGGCTCAAAGACTCCTGGAGGACCTTTGGGTTGATGCCCAGAAGAATTGCAGCAACGTTCAGGGACTTCGTGGACGACGAGGACACCACCCCGTAGTCGTTTTCGCCGGTGCCCCCCTCTTTTTCTTCGAACTGAATGTTCCCGAGGTGCAAAATGGCCGCGAGGGCCGCAAACATTTTCGACTGCGTCTCTTCCTGGATCCCACATTTTAGCATGGATGCGCACACCTTCTTGAACTCTTCCACGTCATCCACGTCATCCACATCAAAACACTCTCCCTTCTTCAGGTAATTGAATTCCTTGTAGTCCTCCAGGCTGAGGGCCTCCACCTGCTCCTTCGAAGCCCCTTTGCACAGCTGGTAGAAAATGTGGTAGCCTCTTTCCCCCTTGCTCGTCTTCACGACGCGGCTCTTTTCCAGGAGGTAGCTAATGAGGTTGCCTCCTACAATTGCCCCGTTCCCGTCGAACTGGACCTGGAAAAGCTTTCCGAACCTCGACGAGTTGTTGTTCCTCTTCGTTTTTGCGTTTCCGAAGGCTTCTAGGACCGGGTTCACGTCGACGATGCACTGCTTGATCAAGTTCGACCCATCAAACGAAGCGTTCTCCGTCGCCTTGTGCGTCAGATATCTAAGACAGTGCTTTGTGGCCTCTGTCTTCCCTGCTCCGCTCTCACCGCTGATGAGCATGGACTGGTCCTTGCCCGTGGACAGCATTTGGTTGTACACGTTGTCCGAAACCGCGTAGAGGTGAGGAGGGGCGTTGGCGCCCTTCAGCAAAAACTGCTTGATGGTTTCCTCCGTGTACAAGTTCGGAATATCCTCGTAGGGATTAATCGAAACAAGGATCGTTCCAACGTATGTGTAGATCTGCTTCTTGCCGTACCTGACCTCGACGTTGTTCTGAATGGCTCCCTCGTGCAAGATGTCCAAGCCTATCATGTCCTCGATACCCTGGTGAGAAGCGCGTGGTCAGACAAAGATTCTCAAGCATGCGATAATTGGAGACGAAAGGACCGGCGTACCTTGAGCGCTTTCTCGGAGCTGAGCTGCAAATCCTTCGCTTTCACGGTAAACTTCCTCTTCCCATCCTTCACGTTGACCTTGTCGCCCGCGACCGAGGCCACTCTCACCCTCAGCCATCCCCTCTTCTCGTCCAGAGCGTAAGCGGGGGCACCCTCCACCCAGGAGTTCTCCACGGTTATTTTTCTCGACATCTTTCCTCGTGCCAAGTACCAACGAAAGCTAAGTGGCCGCTCAAAGGATTATACGCAGCGCACCTCACCTCGCCGTGCCATTCCTCTCGCCCCTCTCTCGGGCAGCGCCGGCCAGTCCGCGACTCCTGCACTTCCTTCCTTTTCAGCCAAAGGCAAGACCAAGAAAAAAACCTTTAATTGTTGTTGCGTAGAAAATCGAGCCCCTGGGATTGAGCTGGCACAGTCCAAAGCACCTGCCTTGGAAAGCCGGGCGTCCGGGGCGAGAGCAACGAGAGGAGAGAAGAATCGCCGCGAGTCGCCGAGAGAGCTTTCGGGTCGCGCGAAGGAATGGACCGGACCAAGCCAGAGCGAAGACGGAAGTCGAGCATCAGGAAGGCGGGGCGGTGATGCGGTGTTCCGCGTGGAGGTTGGGGTGTCTGGTCGCCCTCCTCCTCTCCCTCTCCCTCCTCGCTCGGGGCGTCGAGAGCGCTGGGGAAAAGACGTTCCACATCGTATTCTCGACGGAGTGCACACCTTACTTCGACTACCAGACTCTGGGGCTCCTGCACTCCTACGTAAAGGCGAACCAGACTGGGAGGATCACGAGGCTCATGGCTTGTGACGATGAGAACTACTCGGGGAGAGGCCTCACCAGCAAGTTTCCAAACGCCGATACTTTCGTGCACCGCAATTACGCCGTTCATCCCAAGACCGGCGACAAGTATGCGGCCTACAACAAGCCGTACTCCGTTCTGAGCTGGCTGAAGGAGTCAGAACCCGAGGAGGACTACATCGTCTTTCTGGACGCTGACATGGTCATCAACTCGAGGATAACCGTGGAGGCCGTCGGGGCCGAGCCCGGCCGCCCCGTCTCGGCCCTCTACGGCTACCTTAAGGGCGTGGACCCGGAGAGCTACATGGAGATCAAGGAGAGCGTCCCAAACGTGGAGAAGGCGGACAAGGTCGGGGGGTTCATGGTGATGCACAAGGCGGACATGAAGAGGCTGGCGCCGTGGTGGCTCCACTACACCGAGGAGGTGCGCACGAACCCGAAGAACTGGGCGAACACGGGGGACGTGTACAACCAGAACGGCGAGCTGGGGCCTCCCTGGATCTCCGAGATGTACGGTTACGTCTTTGGGTGCGCCCACGTGAACCTGAGCCACATCATCTCGAACGACTTCATGCTGTACCCCGGTTACACCCCGCCGCCGGAGCCCTTCCCCCTCGTCATCCACTACGGCATCACGTTCTTTGTCGACGACTATGCGTTCGACAAGCACTGGTTCCAAGACCTGACGACTTGCCGAGGAAAAAACGTGGACTTTCCTCTCACCCTGGAGGAGATTGAGTACAAGAAGCAAAACGGTCCTGGGGACTACAGGAGGAGCGCCCTAGCGCTCTACGCCCCGCAGGTCCTTCATGAGGCGCTCGAGGACCACCGCCGGGGCTACTGCCACGCCGGGGCTGGCGCTAGGTACAGGCACACGTACAAATGTGAGAGTCCTGGGGGCATCATCCAGTGCAAGGCCACCGGCCTGCTCGAGGGGGAGGCCCTTGAGAGCAAAATCAGGCGCGAGGAGGGCGGCGTTGAGGCGGCGCGGGAGGCGGAGGAGGCGAGGGAGCCGGCGAAAGACGCGTGCGAAGACTCTAACGAACTCTGCTGCAGCTGGGCTAGAAACGGGGAGTGCGGGGCCAACTCTGCCTACATGCTGGAACAGTGCAAGGCCTCCTGCGGGGTGTGCGGGTCAGCGAGCTGCATCCTGGACGCGGCCGTCGGAAGCGGCGTGAGGACCGGGGCCCTCAGCCCGTTGGAGGTGCGAGAGAGGGGTACGGGGCAGCGGGGTCACTTTGGGAGGGACGGGCACGCTTTTCACCACGCTTTCCACGCGGAGGACCACCCAGACCCAAACGTGTTCGACGGCGCGAACGAGGCGCTCTTCCGCGCCCTGCCCTTCTGGGGCTCGCTGTGTGTTGTTGGAGTGGTTGGAGCCGCTGTCATTCACACCTTTGGGCCGAACGCGGCCTTCGTGAGAAGAAGGCTGTGGCGAAGGCCTCCGCCGCGCAAACCGCGGCCACCCTTGTAGAATAAT
>Ga0160423_10002108_pt1 | contig 16650 bp, 8 predicted proteins | sample CRUFie14St8metaG_FD_108191 | JGI IMG/M metagenome (GOLD analysis project Ga0160423, IMG submission 108191) | Marine microbial communities from the Costa Rica Dome - CRUD Field 142mm St8 metaG | ecosystem: Environmental > Aquatic > Marine > Oceanic > Photic zone | place: Costa Rica: the Eastern... | reverse complement strand
GGTGCTTCAGCAGACTTCTTCTCAGATCTTGTAGACCCACAAAAAGGTCTTACAAAAGTTGTTAACGAGTTTGATGTTACCTTCAAAGTTGGAGGCACTGTAGCTTCAACACCAAGAGTTTTCTTGAACTTTCCAAAAGTACACATTGATGTTCCTGTACACAGTATTGAAGATGTTATTTCTCTCGAATCTAACTTTGGTGCGTATACCGAAGATTTTGATACGGCAGATGAGTTTAATATGGAAGTACACGGCGTATCTGCATAATAAGTACATATTTACTAAAACCCGCTTCGGCGGGTTTTTTCTTTCCAGGTCATAAAAATAATTCTTGACATATCAGCTGACCTTCGCTATAATATGTGTTATAAATAACTAACAACTTTTTAAGGAACACAACATGACTGATAAAACTCCTGTTTCTCTCGCGAGTCTTATGACTCCAAGTAAGACAGTAACTTTAGATTTTCCTGGCTACGAAGGTATGACAGTTGATCTTTGCTACTTAGCAAGAGAGGAGCTTTTAAAGTTACGCAAAAGATGCGTAACAACTAAGTTCGATAGAAAAACACGACAGCCGCTAGAAGAGCTGGACGAAGAAAAGTTTTTAGTAGAGTATTGTAAAGCAGTAATTAAAGGGTGGAAAGGGCTTAAATTTCGATACTTAGAAGAGCTTCTTTTGGTCGATATTTCTGAACTTAAACCAGATGATTGTTTGCCGTATACTCCAGAAAATGCAGAACTTCTTATGAAAAATTCTGCTGATATGGACTCTTGGGTAACTGAGACGGTAGGTGATCTCGAAAATTTTACCAGCAGCAAGTAGCTGAAGTAAATAAGCTACTTGAACGCTACATAAGAGAATCCCAGCAGATAGACGTAGAAAAATATTTACGTATATGTGAACAGCTGGGACAAGAACCAGATCCGACCAAAATGCCGCTCGAGCCTTCGGGATTTCCTGAAGAAGTTCAAGTGGCATTTTTTATGTTTTCTTGTCTTTCAGATAATTGGGATGGAATGTCAGGAAGTTACTTAGGTAAAAACTGGGATAATTTAGAATACATATTCGAATTACATGATGTTGAAAATCCACAACCAGTATTTCTATTTATGAAAATGCTAGAAGGTCATCTTGTAAAATATAGATTAGAAGAAGCAGAAAAGAAACGAAAAGCAGAAGAGCGAAAAGCAAAATCTGCAGGGGGTGGTAAGAGTTACACCCATAATGTGCGTGGCTAATGGCAAAAAATAAAGTTTTTATAGACGTAGTTGTAGACGATCAAGGTACTACAAAACGTGTAGCCGTAAATGCAAAAAAACTAGGAATAGCCTTAGATAAAACTGGAGAATCTGCACTTACTGCTGATCGCAGAATGAAGGGTGCTTCTCAACAGTCTGCAAATGGTACTAAAAACTTTTCAAAAATGGCACAAGGCATCTCCGGAGGTCTTGTGCCTGCTTATGCAACTCTGGCGGCTCAAGTATTTGCTGTAAGTGCTGCTTTTCAGTTTCTAAAATCTGCAAGTGAAGTCAGAAATCTTATCGCTGGTCAAGAGGCACTAGGAGCAGCTACTGGTGTTGCTTTTAAAACTATAACTAACTCTATAAAAGAAGCAACTGACGGACAAATAAGCTATACTGAAGCAGCAAGAGCAGCAGCTATAGGTACTGCTGCAGGCCTAAATCCTACTCAATTAGATAAATTAGGAAATGCTGCAAAAAATGCTTCTTTTGCACTTGGACGAGACTTAACAGACTCTTTTAATCGATTGATTCGTGGTGTAACTAAAGCAGAACCTGAACTTTTAGATGAATTAGGTATTACACTTCGTCTGGCAGACGCCACCGAAGAGTATGCTAGAGTACTCAATAAACCTGTAAAAGAATTAACACAGCTAGAACGAACCCAGGCTGTTGCAAATGATGTTTTAGAACAAGCAGAAAGAAAGTTTGGAGCCATTGAAAAGATTATGGATCCTACTGCAGCATCTTTAAATCAATTTTTAGTAAGTTTTGAATCTTTAATTAACTCTATAAAAGTTGGAGCAGTGGGAGCACTTACTCCTATCTTTGATTTTTTATCACAAAGAACCTTAAGTCTTACTGCAGCTCTTGGATTATTTGCTCTTCCAATCATTAAATCTATTTTACCAAGTTTTGACGACTGGAAAGATAAATCAAAAGAAACTTTTGATCTACAAAAAGAAAAAATTAAAGAGTTAGATGCAGAATATGATGGAATACGAAAAACTCTTAAAAATTTAGATGCAGACAGAGATCAAGCATTAAAAAATCAACAAGAGGATGCTGCAAGAGTTACAGATCAGTTGGGCCTTAAAAGAGGAAGAGAAGATGGAAGAGCCGCAGCAGACTTTTTAACTGGAGGAGCCACAAGTAGAACTGCTCAAGTAAATGCAGATAAAGTATTAAAGAATGCTGAAAAACAAATTCAACAGCATGGAGTAGTTATAACTGGAAAACTTAAAGGTGCAAATGCAAAACAGGTAGCAGACTTAAGAAATTCCTATGCTCAACGAGTAGCAATTTTAAAAGGGTATGAAAAACAACACGCCGGTACTTTTAAAAAAGCAACTCTAGATGTTAAATTATACGCAATTTCTGCAAAAAAAGCATTAGCGGGACTGTCTGGCGGCATAGCAGCAGCATCTGGTAGAGTTGCAGGAATGGTTAGTGGTTTATTCTCTTTAGCGGGATGGATTGGAATTGGATTACTTTTGGTAGATGTTTTTAAACAGATGGCAGAAGCGTTATTCCCTATAGATCCTGCTTTGGCCGCTTTAAATAGTCGAGCAGAAGAGATGGCTCAAGAGCTAGAGACTTTAAATAGTGAATTGGCAAAAACTGCATCTGTGCAAGCATCTCCAAATCTTTTAACTCTTAGCGAAAGAGTTGTAGCTGTTGGAAATGCTTTTCAATCAGCAGATTTACTAAATAGATTTAAAGAACTCGCTTCTTTACAAGGTGCAGATGAATTTGATACAGTTAATGCAAATTTACAAACTACTATAGATCACTTAGCTACATTAAATCCTGAATTTGCTGAAGCAGCGAAGAATGTAACAGATTTTACAGATTCTGCACAAACAGACCCTCTTGTTGCACTAGCACAACAATCTATGAATGCAGGAGCATCTACTACTGCACTCGGTCAAAATCTATTAGATGTAGAAGCACAAATGCGAGCTTTAGGACAGGTTGGAGGAAAGGCTTTAGATCCTACTGTTGCACTAATGGTAGCTCTTAAGAAAAATGCTGCTGATTCAGTGGTTTCTTTAGAGGCAGCAGAAAAACAGTTTAAAAGCTCACAAGCAGCAGCAAAGACTGCAGAGGAAACAAGAGCGGATGCTTTAGAAAGGCTCCAAGAACTACAAGAACAACTTCCCAAAGCACAGGCAGGCGCCGGATTCTTTAGTAAAGGATCAGCACTAAGAAGGGTAGAGGAAGAAATAGCACTACAAACTGCAATATTAAATACTGCAGAAGCAACAATAGCTCAAGCAGAGGCAGACGAGGCAGCAATTACAAAGGCACGAGATGCGCAGTCTTTAAATCAAGAAAGAATAGAGGCAACCGAAAAATTATCCGAGAGAATAGTAGAAATAAATGATCAGATACTGTCCAATGAAAGAAAGATTGCTAAAGAAAAAACTCTTGGCAGAAATCTCGACGAACAACTAGTAAATTTTGGACTTGATCGACTATCTTCTTCAAATAAAGTATTAGCTGCTGAAGATGCCTTAAATCGTGCTAAGTTTGCACAGAATCAATTAGATAGCGAGGCTGAGGCGACTGCAATAGCAGCAGCGAAGACTGCAGTAGATAATGCAGAGCAGGCTTTTACGTTAGCAAAAGATCAAAATAGAGTAGAACAAATAAAAATTACTTTAATGGAAGAGCAGGCTCGTCTTGCCGAAAAAATTCGTTTAATACAACAACAAGCTATGGATGAGCAAACAGCCTTAGCTAGATCTCAACGACTATTAGATAGAAGCGCTGCACTTTCCCCAACTCTTTTAGGCTCAGGTGCAGCCCGAAGAGCTTCAACATTAGTTGGAAAACAGCGAGGTGTAGTTAGTGCTCAATCAAACTTAGCTCAAGCTCAAGCTGAACTTTCCGCTGCTGAAAATCCTGGAGTTACTCCTGAGGGACTAAAAATTCCAGTTGATGAAGCAGCAGTTGCAGCCGCAGAAGCACAGGTACGCGCAAAACAAGAAGCACTGTTTTTAGCACAACAAGAACTAGACCTAGCACAGCAGTTGCTTAAGCTAAAAGAAGCATCAATGCTTAGAGAAGTTGAAGCAAATAATATACGAATTGTAAATTTTTCTTTAAATCCCGCAGAAAATAAATTCCAAGAACATAAAATAGAATTGTTGAAGCAGGGCATTGTTCTTACCGCTGAAGAAGAAGCAGCACATAGAAAAGTAATTACTGTATTACATGAGCAAGAAGTAGTGCTAAGTAATATAAATAATATTTCTGATACTTTCCGAAGTTCCTTAGAGCAAGGAATTCAAGGAATGATTACAGGTACAATGTCACTAAAAGATGCTTTTGTTAATATGGCAAAGGCCGTTCTTAATGCATTAGCACAAATGATTGCACAAATGTTAGTAATGAAACTTCTTCAAACAGCCATATTTTCTTCTTTTGACTTTGGACTTGGATCAGCAGCAGGCGCCGGAGGTCAGTTTACCGGCCAAGCAAACTTTACTCCCGGAGTTTTCGATTTTAAGGGCAGATATGGTGGAGTAATGGATGGCTACTCACGTGGAGGAATTGCTGCTGGCCCCGATAGAGGATATCCTGCAGTGCTTCATGGTACAGAAGCCGTAGTACCTCTACCTAATAATCGTTCCATACCCGTTGACTTACAAGGAAATGCAGGTGGAATAAATAATGTTACTGTAAATGTTACTGTAGCTAATGATGGTCAAGCACAAACAAACGATATGAGTGCAACTAATGATAGAGCCTCAAGACTAGGTAAAATGATTTCAATGGCAGTACAAGACGAACTTGTTGCACAGAAAAGACCGGGCGGTATACTTAGTCCATATGGAGCGGCATAATGTCAACTTTTCAATTTGAAATTTCTCCGGCAGATATAAAAGTAATAAAAAACTTAGCTAGCAACCCGGCTTCATCAGTTATAGTAAGACCCGATAGAGGTTTTACAAGAAAAAGTAAGCATAATATTTTAAGAGCTAATTTTGGAGACGGATACGAACAAAGAGTTATCGGAGGAATAAATCCTAGAAGTGATAGTTTTAATGTTAGTTTTAGTAATAGAGCCGCAGAAGAAATACATTTAATAGCTGGATTTTTAGATTTAAAGCAGGCAATTAGTTTTGATTTAAAAATAACTGATACTTTTAATTCTAATGGAGATGGCACTATGACATTCACAACCTTTAAAGTAACCTGTGAAGAATATAGTATTAGCTATATTCAGCCTACTGTTCAAGCACTAATTGCAACTTTTAAAAGAGTTTATGAACCTTAATCATGGTCGATTTAGTAGATATAGTACAAAAACAAGAAATAATTACAAGTACAGGAGATCCTGATACTTTAGTAGAGCTATTTGATATAATAATTAATCCAAACTCTAGTAGTCCTCAAAAATATTATATATTTAATGGACTAGAGGATGGAACGGATCAAGTTGAATTTAATCAAAATAATTATGTTGCTACTCCTATTCAAATTGGAGCAAGGGAGTTTAGTTCAACAGGAGCACAACAAAGACCCGCTCTTAGTATTGCAAATATTCCAAGACTTACAAAAAATGTTGCAATCGCGGATGTTTATAGTGCTTCAGAGGAAGTATTAGAAAGTATAAGAAGAGCTTTTGAATTTGAATCAAATGATGATTTTGTAGGAACAAAAGTAATACATCATTCTACTCTTTTATCAAACTGTAATACAAATAGTGCAAATGCAGCAGAATTTCCTGCACAAACTTACTATATAGAAAAAGTTGCTTCGGAAACAAATTTAATCGCAGTATTTGAACTAGCAACCCCTTTAGATATTGAAGGGGCGAGAGTCCCCGCAAGAAATGTTATAGGAACTTACTGTGTATGGCACTACCAAGGAAGAGGCTTAAAACGCGGTGGAGGATGTAGCTGGCCCTTAAATGGAACAGGAGATAGCACAGGAAGCGGTAGATGTTATGCGGGAGAGAATATTTTTAATTCAACTGGTACTTTAATTCATGCACGAGACTCAAAACTTCCATCTATAGCAGCTTGGAATGCATCTAGTACTTACTCTGTTGGTGATTTAGTGATGACTTTAACTTCTGTTGATGATACTACTCACAAACAAATTTGGCAGGCTATAAGAGCACAGCCTGCAGGAGCAATAAATAGAGATCCAAGAGAATCCCCACTTTATTGGAAAAGAGTAGATTATTGCTCAAAAACTTTAACAGGATGTAAAAATAGATTCCAAGGAAACAATTCTGATACTACTTTGGATCAAAGTAAAACTTTACCTTTCGGAGGATTCCCCGGATCTAAGAAGTACAAATGATAGAAGATATACTTAAGCACTTTGAAAAAGAGTACCCAAGAGAAGCTTGTGGGATAATTGGAATTGTTAAAGGAAAAAAAGAGTTTTTTCCTTGTGAAAATGTATCAGAGACAGATGAAGATTTTGTTATGTCTTCAACAGATTATTTGAATGTCAAAAGAAAAGCAGATATATTTGCAATAGTACATAATCACCCAGACGCATCTAATGAAGCCTCAGAGTATGATATAAACTGTTGTAATGCTTTAGGAATACCATATCATATATACAGTTATCCTGATATGGAGTTAAACATAGTAGAACCAAAAAAATTATCAAATCCTTTGATAGGCAGAATCTACGAATTTGGAGTAAGAGACTGTTTTGAAGCGGCTAGAGACTGGCTAGCAAAAGAAAATATTATTGTTCCTCCAAGAGACCCTTTTGAAGATGAGTGGTGGAAGAAAGGATTAAATTATTTTTCTGAAAAAAATTTAAACAACTGGAACTTTTATAAAGTCAATACTCCGGAAAAAAATGATATAATAACTTTTAGTGTTCAGAGTGCAGTTCCAAACCATTGTGGAGTATATATTAATAATGATATATTTTTTCATCACGCTGTAGGAAGAATATCGTGTAGAGAAAGTCTTTATCCTTTTTGGGCAAAGCACTTAGTAGGATTTTATAGATATGTTGCGTAAAGTATATTTAGAAGGTGAAATTGCAGACAGATATGGCTCTGAGTTTGAGATGGATGTTTCAACCTTTGGAGAGGCTATTAGATGTTTTGAGGCAAACTTTTCTGATTTTAAGAATTATTTAGTTCAATGCCATGAAAAAGGGATTGGTTTTACTTGTCAAGTTGGTGAGAAAAAAATTAATGAAGAGGATGAACTTTTATATGAGTATGAAGAAGGCGACATGGTTATATCTGCAGTGCCAGCAGGTTCTAAAAGTGCTATAAGCAAAATCATAACAGGTATTATACTAATTATAATAGGATACCTAATTATTAATAACCCCACTACTTGGGGCCCTACAATAGCGATTGGAGGCAAATCAGTTTCTGTCATAGGTTTAACGGCTATGGCGATTGGTATAAATTTAACAATGATGGGTATTCAACAAATGTTAATGCCAGACCCTTCAGTAGATTCTCCTGATCAAGATGAATCTTACCTTTTCCAAGGAGCTGGACAAACAATACTTGAAGGAGATCCTGTACCTATTTTATATGGAAGATTAAGAGTTCCGGGCAGACCTATTACATTTGATGTAAAAAATGCAAATAGATATTTTGTGCATGGAAAAGGAGTTAACTACCAAGGTACTGATTTTGGGTATGATCAAAAGTACACAGATGTTTATAAGGAATCCTAATGTCAACTGGGAATGATAAATTTGAAAATACGCCTACGGGAGAAGTAATAAAGCAATCCGGTTCAACCGAACAGTTGATGGGAATTGTAGATCTTATTTGCGAAGGCCCTATTAAAGGTTTGGTAAATGGAAATGCATCTGTTTTCTTAGATGATATTCCTTTTGAAAGCGGAACAGTTTTAGGACAACCTAAGGCGGTATCTTTACCTGGACAAGAGCTTAGCGTTTCAGATTTTCCCAGCGCAACTTTTCTTAACCCCGGTGATACTTTAGTTAATATTGAAGGCTATACAGGAAATAGTGACGATATAGGAAAATATTGTAATGTAAATATTAAAGTTACTCCTCTCGCGGGAATTAAAAAAGTTCTTCTGAATAATGAACTTTTAAATATTCATTTAACTCCTGCAACTTCAACTGAATTTCATAATGGTACGACTGCTAATACTTTATATGATACTTATGAGAAAAATTTATTTTACGTTTACTTAAGGGATAAAACAACAAATCAAGCATACTGGGGAGAAACTACAGTTTTTACCTCTTCTAATGCAGTAGGAAAGGCAGCATATATTACAAATATTAGTCCTGAGTTACGAAAACTAAAGTACAGCCCCTTACTAAATGCTAGAACACAGAATAATCCTGTTAGATTAACTACAAAAACAGTGCATGGTTTTGTAGAGGGCGATAATGTAACAGTTTTTGACCAAAGTAATGCAGCAAATGACACTTATTTTGTAAAAGTAATTAATGATAATGAAGTAGAGCTATACTCTGATGCTAATCTATCCTCAGGGGTTGATGGAACTACTGCATTTGCGGGAACTCTTGAAGGATCTATTGAAAAAGTAGGGGCTTGGGAATTATTAGTATACCAAGCTTCGAAAATAGAAACAATAAATAGCAATGTTAGTATTACTTTAGAAGATGATTTATCAGGAATTTCATCAAGTAGTTCAAGAGCTGATTTTTTTATTGCAGACTCTAATCCTCCCGAAGTATATATAAATCCTGTTGTTGCAAGTGGAGGGGGTCCTTTTGGTTTTTCAGGAGGATTTAATGGCACTCAATACAAGAAAACAGAAAAAGGAAAAATTCAATTTAGACCTGGAACTCCCGACCAAGCTCCTATTCAAGAAATAAGTGGTCTTTTAAATGGTATTACTACAACTGGCTTGGGAGGGCAGAGAGTACAGCTAAAACAATTAAATGATGTATCTTTACTTCCTACATGGGCAAAAACTTCTGTAAATGGTGGAACTGGAGCTGTAAATCTTATTGGCGGAGTTTATGATACTGCAGGTTATCCTGAGGGTCAATCTTTTGCAAATGACGGTCAGCCCACACCCTTAGTTATTCCATCCGGTTCTTCAAGTGGTCTTAGTTTCGGACTGAGCGCAGCTCAAGCTAAGCAAGCAGACTTTGTATCTATTAAAATAAATTATCCCTCTTTACTTACTTTTAATCAAGAAGGGGGTGGTAATGAAACAGCTTATGCTTTTTATATTTTTGAAATTCAAACAACTTTATTTGCTCAATCAGGAGCATTTCCGGGAGCAACTAGTGAGTATAAAACTTTATTTGCCGATACTGGAGGAGTAGTTTCTCACCAAGCAAGCACTACAGCTCCCATTTCTTTTGAGCATGTAATAGGGCTAGAAGAATTTAAGCCTTTTGATACTTTTAATATTAGAATTACTCGTCTTTCAAGACATCAAGGTCTGCCAAGTCGAGCGGACGGAGGAACTGGAGGAGAAACTGATAAAGACAAATGGAACTTACAAGCAAATGCCGCTATAGGGCCTGGCGATTTATCAGCAACAATTAGTGATAAATTAAACTATCCCTATACCTCTCTTGCTGCTGTAACTTTTTCATCAAAAGAATTTCAAAATGTACCTAGACGATCTTATGAGCTAGACGGGCTTCTTGTAAAAATTCCTACTTCTTATACCCCTCGAGAAGAGAGTTCAGATGGTGTCGCAAAATATGGTAAGTGGTGGAGAGGAGATCTAACAGAGGATCTTCATTATACAGATAATCCTGCTTGGGTATTTTTTGACCTAATTACAAATAATAGATATGGAGTAGGCAGATGGATAGAGCCAGAAGATGTTGATCTTTATGCACTATATAGAATTTCTAAATACTGTGATGAACTAGTATCTGATGGTCAAGGAGGTACAGAACCTCGATTTAGAGCAAACGTCTTTTTAGCAAAATCAACAGATGTCTACAAAGTTGTTAAAGATATGGCAACTATTTTTGCCTCCATGATGTATCATATGGATGGCAAACTCTTACCTGTTTTAGATGCTCCAGGAGAGGCTATAGCTACCTTTTCCAAAGCAAATGTTATTGGAGGAGAGTTTAAGTATGAAACTAGCGGTAGGCAAACTCGTGCTAACCAAATTAGAGTTACCTATAATAATCCAAAAGCTAACTATGAACCCACTGCATTAGTTGTAGAGGATGGGGATGCTATTGTTCGCAGCGGAAAAATTATTACAGAAAATGCGGTTGCATTTGGATGTACATCAGAGGCTCAAGCTCTTAGAGTAGGCAGGTGGAAGCTTTGGACAGCTCAAAATCAGCATGAAATAATAAATTTTCAAACTGCACTAAATGCTTCTTTTTTAAGACCTGGGGACATAATTGCAGTACAAGATAGAGACAGGTATGGAGTAGATTATAGTGGTAGAGTTAAATCTTTTTCAGGAACAACTCTTACTTTAGATAGAGAAATTACTTTAAATAAAAGCTCTTCTTATGAGCTTTCTACTCTTGTTACAGCTCCTGGAATATTTTACACAGGCTTAGATCCAATTACGCTAGATGTTGATGCACAAATTGATAGTAATGCAACTCCAGTAAACCGAGGAGAATTATATGAAGGACGTATATGGTATCCTGCAACTACTAGAGGATTAGAGGATGTAGCTACTGGCACTCAAGTATTTAGATTAATAGATTTAAAATCTGTTGATGGTCTCGATATTTTTGATAGTACGGATAGTGCTGGAAATGTAACTCAATCAACTAGCCATGCGCCTGTTCCTACCAATTCTGTCATTGGTACAGGAACTGAAAGTATAGTTTCTCAAGCACACTACCTAAGAAATACAGGTAGTGTTACAGGTCTTGCTGCTAGCGGACAAAAAAGTAGTACAGGAACATACGAAGCAATACCTCTTCCTTTAGAGTATAGAGATCATACTTTTGTACAGAAAGATAACATTACTAATTCAGATGCTAGCTATGCAACGGGTGAGACAACTAGAACTGTTTCATCTTTAGCACTTTCTGCTTCTCCAACTCATAATCCTCAGGCAGAAACAATCTGGGCTCTTATTGAAGACAGTAGTGCAGGCACTCAAGTTTTAGGATCTGCAAAAAATTATAAAGTTTTAGTAGTTGCTCAAGATGATGCCAAGCAGTTATATACTATATCTGCTGTAGAGCACTATAATGAAAAATACGATGCTGTAGATAAAGATTATGCTTTAGGAACTATAGGAACAAGTATTTATCCAGAAGTAGAAGATACTAGTCTGGATGTTCCGCCTCCTCCAAATATTTATGTTCAAATTGATAGTGATGCTTCTCAAGCAGGTGAAGAATTAATTCTTCACTGGGATCCTGTTACAGAAACTTATGTTGATGAGAATGATGTTACAAGAACTAGAGACTACTCCTTTTTTGCATCTTATGAACTTCGACATGATATTGAAGGAATACCAAATCCCATATTCTTAGGAGAAAATTCTTATAGATTTACAGGTGTCCCTGATGGAATGCACACTTTTAAAGTACGCACTATTTCTTCAAAAGGTAATAAATCTACTTTTGCTATAACTACTTATGATGCTACAGATCCTTATGGTAGTTATGTACCAAGGGTAGTAGGAGGTTTACCAAAAGGAATAATTGCAAATACTAGTATTGAAAAAGTTATTGATTCAACTCAAGCAACGCGTCAAGATACGCACAAGTTAAGATGGCAATTAGATAATCCTACAGGTATTTCTAGTGGTAATCAATTATTTAATCCAAATGTAGCTACAACTTCTTTAAGTGATATAGGAATATTTGGCATAGCTGATGCTGGTCAAAGCGCTTATCCGGATAGTATAAATTCAAGTATAGGCAATAAATACGGTGATAGAGAATGGCACTATTTATTGTATGACGGAACCACTCGTCTAGGATATTGGGATACTACAACTTTAAATAATTTACCCTATTTTAGAAAAATAATACAAAACGGCTATAGAGGATCTTCTCAGGCTACTGAATGGACAACAGTATCTAATGCCGGTAAAGTTTATATTAAAGCAGGAACCAATAGAGTTCTAGGCTCAGGCACTTCTTGGAAAAATAATATTAAACCCAGAGATATTATCCTTCCTAGAGAACCTTTAGCACCTTCATTTGAAAGATTTAAAATAGGAGATATTCAAACTGTTGGAAATAAAGTTAGAATAGTATTTAGATTTATTGGTTCAATACAAAATACTACTTATTCTGTAGGTATTAGTGATAATGCTCAAGTTTTAATAACAGGAGTAAATACTCTTTATGATTCATCTACCCCTGTAGTCATAAACAGCACTTTTGCAAATGCTTTTAATAATAAAACCTTTTTTGTAAAAAGAATTAATTTAACAACCTATGAACTTTATGACTCTCTAAACGATGCTGGAACTGTAAATACGAATGACCCGTCTTTTGTTAGTAATGGCAGTGTAACTATTAATGTTTCTGACTATCAAGGACAAACAACTTCTCCCGCTAGCGGTACAGGATTTATTCAAGAGATAAATGCTCCTAACGCAGCAAAAGTTGTTGCAGTAGTTAGTGATACAGAACTTATAATTGATCGCAGTTTTGAAGAAGATGTAGGCATAGCAGCATTCCAGACTGGACAAGGAGAAATACTATATAGATATGGTTACAGACCAGATTTTAGAGATGATGCTGTTTTTGGTAGAATAAAGCATGCCTCTTATTCTTCTTCAAGCACAACACATGACTTTACATTAGAAAAATTTATATCTATAGATCCCGGACTAGACTTAAGCGGTTTAAATGTTGTTGTAACTCCTTCAGATCCAACTATTCAATATAGTGGTGATGGTAGTACTCAGATAACTCAAGCAGGAGTTATTAATGCTACAGTAACTGCGATTGGATTTAAAAATCCTCAATTTAGAATAACTGGGACTTCCGGAGGGCTTCCTACACCTGCAGATACTACGACTTTCCAAGATCCAGATAGTGCGGGAGGTTTTGTATATACTCAACAAATTACAACAGAAAATCAGGGTAATTCAATCGCCTATGGTACAGGAGCAAGCGCAGGAGCTCCTGCAGAGATTACTGCAGAAGTTAGGGAGAAGAATAACCCTGGACTAAACGCTACAGGTACTGGTTTTATAACTAAAACTATTGCTGGATCTGACGGTGTTGCAGGGAAAACTGTGGGTTTAAATGCTAATGACTTTAGCATTATATATAATGAGGCAGGCACAAATCCTCTAATGAATGGATCAAATAATACCATTACATTTACTGCAACTCATCAAAACTTTACAAATCCAGAGTATAAGTTTACTTTTTCTGGGCCTTTACTTCATAATGCAAATGCATTTACTAAATCGTCTAATTTTGGAAGTTTTGGTTCTGGAGCAACAGCAACAGTTGTAGTGCCCTCCTCTTATAATAATAACTGGGGTACTAATAAGAATCAAAAAACTTTTACTGTAAAAGTTGAAGTTAGAGAAAATGGTAGTAATACTGTTGAAGCCTTCGATGAAGTTACGATAATTGGTATTCATGCTTTGAGAGGGGGGTACTGGGTTTCTTTATCAAATGAAGCTCATACGATTGTTACAGATTCTGAAGGAATTATTGAGGGTACCGCCAATTCTAGCAATTTTGTAGTTGCAACAGGCTCAGGAACTACTATCGAAGTTGGAAAAGGTTCTGATATTTTATCAAGGTATGAAGGAAATACTGCTTGGGATAATTTATCGGACCAGGATAAATTAGGTTTTTATAATATTACTTTTACAGAAAATCCTGATGCATCAATTAATAGAGGTCAAGCAACTTTTAGTTCATCAACTAAATTACTTACTATTGCAGATCATCAATTTAGTAAAGCTAATACTGGGACTTCGTACTGGAGTGCTGATACTGCTTCTATTCAATATACTATTGAAGCAGAAAACGATGTTTCAGTAGTTAGAACACAATCCTTTTCAAAATCTAAGAGCGGTTTTAATGGCATAACTGTTACAAATAGTAATGCTTTTGAAAGTGTACCTGTAGATCAAAAAGGTGCTGTTCTTGATATGAGCATAACAGCCACTAATATTAATGTATTTTTAGCAGGTCAAAATCTGCCATACTATGCTGCTGGTGCTACTATTCCTAATAATGTCAAGGCACACTGGAGAGTAGAGAGTACGTCTCCCACTAATATTACTGTAGGAAATATTTCAGCTCCTAGTAACGGTTCAAATAGTGCTTTAGTTGCAGGCCCGCATACTTCTTTAACGGCAACTACCGCAACAATAGTATATAATATTTTGGTTACTATAGGCTCAAATTCAGAGACTATTACAACTACTCAAACTATTACAAAAAATGCAAACTCATTTAATATATCAGCAAGCGCAACAAATAATCACTATAATTTTGATAGTGATGGAGGTACTCCAAATCCATCTACAGGGTATACGTTAAATTGGACGGTGCCTGATGCTTCTGCAGGAATTACATCAGTTGTTACAGTAGATGATGCAGTTCAGTCAGGAGCATCTAAAAGCTATAGTGTTCCGGCAGCGAGTGATCTCCCAAGAACTCACACTATTAAATTATTTAAAGATAATGCGAACAGTAATTCGAATCTATTAGATACTGATACTGTAACAATTAGTAAAAGTAGTGATGGTTCAGATGGTGGTGATGGTATCATTATGGAGCTTTCTAATGATGCGGCTACTATAAATAAGCCTGATAATACTGCTCTTCCTGAAACCGGGGGCACTTTAAGTATTCAAACTGTTGCAAATATATTTTTAAATGGTACTGCAGATAATGCAAACTGGAATTTCTCAATAGTTGGAGATCCCTCAAATGATGGAATAACAGCTTCTTTAGGCGCATCTAGTAATACTCTTACAAAAAGAACTTTAACAATTAGTGGACTATCTGCAGGTTTTACTACGGGCACTGTTACTATTAGAGCTACCGATGGTAGAGCAACTCCCTTGTTTGCAAATCATGAAAAAACCTTTACTATAACAGCGCTGGCTCCAGGGAGTCAAGGAGACGCCGGAGATCAATTTATAATTGTACCAAATTCATCTGCTGTAGTATATGATCCCGATCAAGATTCATATACTGGGGGAGGCTCAAGTTCATCAAATAGCATTAGTGGAAATAATCAAGTAACTTTTAATTTCAAGAAAATAACAGGAAGCACTGGCGCCTCCTCAGACTTTAGCGGAAGATATAAAGTAAATGGACAAACGCTACAGTCAGCAGCTACTAGTGTTACGCATACTTTTACTCAACAGCAACAAACTAGTGTAAATGTACAACTATTTACTGCAACTGGAACTGCGACTCTTTTGGATGAAGAAACGGTTCCTTTAATTATAGGGGGTGCGGACGGAACAGATGGAATTAGTGCTACTTTAAAAGCCACAGCATCGTCTGTTACTTATAGTTACGACGCAGCCGGTAACAACTATGATCCTAGTGTATCTTCTATAACTATCTCTCTGGAAGTCTCAGGTATTAACCTTGTTTCTGTAAATTATAGCGGTGCTGGAGCAACTTCAGGAGTTACTAGAGTTATATCTCTTGCTTCAAACCGTACTTCAACGCAAGTTGATAATTTGGGTGGTAAGTTTGACGTTACTTGCAGTTTTTCAGGAACTAAAAGCGATGGAACTAGTACAGGAACTCTTACTAGAACTATTACTATTCCTATTGTTAAAAGTGCTCAACCGGGTACAAGCGGATCTGAAGCACCTAGAATAGTAACTGGATATATTTATACTGCAAATTCCTCAGTTGCTAGGCCGCAATCGCCGCAAACATATACTTTTCAAACAGGCAGCACTATATTAGCAGGTACTGACTCTGCTTTTGCCGATTTAGATGTTGATAATAATGGTGGCAATGATTGGTCTGTAAATCCTCCACAGTTTTCATCTACCCAAAATGTTATTTATTATGCAAGCTATACTGCTGTTGAAAGTGTTACTAATGGCACTCGAGATAATACAGGAACAGTAACTTTTAGTCAGAAAACGGTAGGAACAAGTTTTACAGGTCTTGTTACTTTTCATAGTGGAGGAAGTGCAGGGGATGGATCTTTTTCAATTAATGGAGGCTCGAGCTTTACAACAATTGATGGTGGAAATATTTCGACAGATTCAATATCAGCAAATAAGTTAGTTATCGGAGAGACAGGAAGAAGCACTGCCAGCACTGGTAGGTTACTTCTTTTGGATGATTCAGTGAAAATTTTCAATGGAAATAACCTTAGAGTGCACTTAGGAAACTTAAATAATACTACAACATAACCACCAAAAAAATAACACTTGACATAAAATGTCCCCTTTGTTATAATTTCATCATGGAGAACTTTAAATGAGCGCAGCTACTTACAACTTATTCATTGACCAAGGATCCGACTTTGCT
>Ga0160423_10002107_pt1 | contig 16654 bp, 22 predicted proteins | sample CRUFie14St8metaG_FD_108191 | JGI IMG/M metagenome (GOLD analysis project Ga0160423, IMG submission 108191) | Marine microbial communities from the Costa Rica Dome - CRUD Field 142mm St8 metaG | ecosystem: Environmental > Aquatic > Marine > Oceanic > Photic zone | place: Costa Rica: the Eastern... | reverse complement strand
GCAGCTTGTAGACGTATTAATATGCCAGTTATGAATTGTGAAAAATCGGTGACTAGATTTTGGAAACAAAAACCAATTGAAGTAGTAAAACAAAGTGTGAAAGATGAAGGTCCACTATCTAGAGATTTAAATGACAAACCTGCACAAGTAGAAGACCCTGAGTGGATATCTGATGAAGTGGGTCATGATAATGTAGAATGGGAGCCCACTAAAGTATTAATGCCAGATGGCACACACTATAATAACTATGCTTATAAAAATATGATTGAAGTCGATTCTGTTGTAGTAGATAAACCAACTATTTTAAGAGTGGATGTACCTCATAACGTAACTGTAGCTGGTTGGAATTTTCCAAGAGTCACAGTGACTGTCGGATTTGATGATGAGTCAGTGTTGGAAACATATTGACCTGCCTGGGTGGGAAACTGCCCAGCAAGAGTTATACAATTACGTTACAAAAGTAGAAAAAAAGTATGCGTATAACATGGACCTTGAAACATATAGGAATTGCTATCCTTATCCACATCCAGATATGTTAGAACATGTACCTGCGTTAGTTGATGTAGTTAGTCATATAGGAGAGATTAAGTTAGTATCTTTGGTGTGTATGTTTAAGCATGTTTTAACAATACACACAGATAAACATACTGATATGGAAGGCAATACTAATTCTAAATGGAAGTTAAATATTCCTGTTATGAATACTAGTGATAAGACAAAGACATATTGGTATGAAAGAACTAATCCTAGAGATACTAGTGATGAAAATTTTCCATTAGGATTTTATATGGCTACAGGTTTTTTTACTGGTGATAAAAAAACTGCTAGTGTAAATAGAATGCAAGAAGCACAAAATCAAATATTTGCACCAGAAGAAATGACAAAAATAGATGAAGTAGTATTTGATAGACCTATACTATTTGATTCACATACACCACATAATGTAATAATTGAAGATGGACATTGGAAGTTTCCTAGAATCACAGCTTCCATATACTTCAAAGATGATAAGGCTTTAGATGCTTACGTATAAGAAGATAGATATACCACACTATGATACGATTGTTGATGAACTACAAGAGTATACTAAAATTACACACCCTTATTTGTATAGTGGTATAAGTTGGACAGGTAAATCTATGGACAGAGCTGCAGGTAAAAATGCACAAAAGTTATTTGAACGTGCTATGATTGAAGAAAAAATAAAGAATCAACACAAAGGCCAAGCTGGTTTTTGGAGACAGTGTTATCCAGACTTATATCAAGATACATTAGAAAAATGTCCACACTTACAAAAAGGGTTAGAAGAGTATGGTGAAGTAGTTAATATTGCATTCTTCTGTATGTGGGATAAGCATTCACCTATACATTCAGATGATATAGTCATGGATTTACAAACACAAAGATACCGTATGGACCCAGCAATGGAAGAATATTATGATAAGTTTCCACCATTTCCTATACGTACAAGAATCAATATACCTCTTTTTAATTGTGATAAGTCTCTTACTAAATGGTGGCAACCCAAAGTAGAGAAGCCACCAAAAAGAAATGATTTCAGGTCTTACACTGAAGATGAATGTGATTTAATAAATGAAACAGTATTAGATAAGGCTATGCTTATAAGAGTAGATATACCACACCAAGTGGTAAATCAATCATGGAGATTTCCAAGAATGGCTGCAACTATATCTACTAATATAGACTTAACTGAGTTTTTAGGCAGCGACTGATTCCCAGCCCCAATCACCTTCCATACCTGCAACTGAATATTCAGTCACACGCTTTTCAAAGAAGTTGTCATGTGACACACCGTTAAGTACCCAATCTAACCAAGGCAAAGGATTTTCTTTTGCTTTAAATTTCGCTTTGAGACCAAGTTGTAGCAAACGTCTATCAGCAATATGTCTAATATATGCTTTTACTTCGTCTTCTTCCAATCCTTCTACTGTATTATCTTTATATGCCAATGCAATAAATCTATCTTCTAATTTTACAGCATTTCTTGCCATTTGATAGATTTTAGATTTGAGTTCATCGTTTACAATACGTGGATGTTCTTCACATAGAGTTCTAAACAATTTGGCATTACCTTGTACGTGTAGAGTTTCATCTCTAATAGACCACTCTACAATAGTACCCATGCCTTTCATTTTACCAAATCTTTGGAAGTTTAGCAGCATCACAAATGATGCAAACAAAGACATACCTTCGTTAAATACAGATTGTGCTAAAGCTAGTGCTAGACCAGACAATGAATTGATATTACTATCAGCCATAAAGTCTAGCTTGTCAGCCATTTCTTTGTATTCAATAAATTTGTGGAAGTCTTCTTCTGGCAAACCAAGGGTGTCATTTAATAAAGCATATGCTCTTTGGTGTACACCCTCTCTATTTGCAAAAGAAGCAAGCATGTTTCTAACTTCGTTGTTCTTCATTTTAGGAATCAAGAACTCATGATAATTAGAACCTACTTGTACATCTGACTGTGTAAACAAACGCAAGATATTCTCAATGAAGTCTTTTTCTTGGACAGACAGTTTAGTCCTCCAATCTTGCACGTCTTCTGACAGTTCAGCTTCGTCCTCTACCCAATGCACCTCTTCATGTTTTTTAGTTAACTCAACAGCCCACGGGTAAGCAAAGGGCTTATAAGCTTTACTTTCGTCAAGTACAGTCATTTTTATCTCCTATTATTTTTTGTCGTCTAATACGATTTGCTCTTCCAACTGACTGACACGCTCATTTAATCTAAAGATAACCGAACACAAAGCTTTTACATCTTGTGCATTTGGATTACCTCTAGCGATAGTGCGGTCAAGCATCTGTTGGAGCTCCTCGGTATAACTGATTTTATCAGGCATACTTTCCTCCTTCGCTAGGCCTAACCTTCACAGGCTCGGCATTCATCATCGTCCTCATGACTTTTATTTATATGAGCCATGAACTCGTCATAACCACCAATATATTCACCCTCAAGGTAAATTTGTGGTACGGTTTTGACATCCTTCCTCCCAGTAACTTCCGCTGCTGTTTTACCTAATTTTACAATATCAATAAAATCATACGGTATGTTTAGGATTCTGAATTCTTCTTTAGCCATGTGGCAGAATGGACAATCATCTTTTCCATATATGATATTTCTTTTATCATCTACCAATGCTACTCTTTGTACTTTATCAGCAACAGTCTCAGCTCTTACTTTTGATTCAGTACGTAGATAGTATAAACCTTTTAAACCTTCTTTCCAAGCCTTCATATGTACATCATTTACATAACTTCTATCTACACCAGTTGGGAAAAATAAGTTAACACTTTGTCCTTGACAGATATATTTTTGTCTGTCTGCTGCATGTTGTACTACCCATCTTTGGTCTAATTCATCTGCTGTCTTAAATAATGTTTTTTCTTCATCAGTTAAGAATGTCAAATGCTGTACAGAGCCTTTGTTAGTAATAATACTTTTCCATACACCACTTTTATTTTCACCAATATCTTCTAATACTTTTTCTAAGTATTTGTTTTTGACAAGAAAACTACCGGCCCTTGTCCTATGGGTATATGCATTTGCTTTCATCGGTTCAATAGAAGGAGAAGTAGAAAGAATGATACCAGAGCTAGCGTTGGGAGCGATTGCCAATAGGTGAGAATTACGTTTACCACTTCCATGACCGTCTAAATAATCTCCTCTTTCCTTTGCCAATATGCGTGTTTGCTCATGTGCTCTCTCATTAATTGTCTTAAATATATTAGTATTATACTCTCTTGCCACCTCAGTTTGCCAAGAACATCCTTTTCTTTGCAAGTAAGAATGGAAACCCATTGCACCTAACCCTATACTTCTTTCTCTAGCAGCAGAATATTTAGCTCTTTCAATGGTATCAGGCGCATTCTCAATAAAGTATTCAAGTACATTATCAAGCATTGTAATCAAATCCTGCACTATTGTAGTGTCTTTCCAATCGTCATAATACTCTAGGTTGAGTGAAGACAGGCAGCATACAGCTGTTCTATCTTCACTCGTTGGTAGATGGATTTCGTTACAGAGATTAGAACCATTGATTTTAAGACCAGCTTTTTTCAATGGTGCAGGAAGATGTTTATTTGCAGTGTCAATAAAGTTTAGATATGGCTCACCAGTTCTAAATCTTGTTTCTAATATTTGCTGCCAAATTTTTCTAGCATTCATTTTGTCAGTGACACGTTCATCATTGGGGTCTACAAACTCCCAATCTTTGTCCTCAATGACTGCATTCATGAAGTCATCTGTGATATTAATTGCATTGTGGATGTTTAAAGCTTTTCTTTGTACGTCACCAGTTGGAATTCTAATTTGTAAGAACTCCATTACATCTGGATGACTAATATCCATATATGCAGCATAAGAACCTTTACGCGTTTTACCCTGACGATAAGCAATCATATCAGCATCAACAGTATGCAGAAACGGAATAGGTCCAGGTGCGATATCAGATATAGTTCTTACATCACTCCAATGTCCACCTACTCCGCCTCCGTATACTGAGAGCCATCTTAGCTCAGATGAATGTCCAATAAGTCCTTCCAATGTATCTGGTACATAAGTTAAAAAACAAGATATTGGCATGCCTTTATCTTCATTAGGCACACCATTAGGTGCATTTGATAATACTGGTGATGCAAACATAAACCATTTCTTACTTGCATACTCATATAGCCTTTGTGCTAATTCTTTATCTTCTGTCTTTTTAAATCTTGACCAAGCTGTAGCTGCTCTAGCATATGCTTCTTGCGGTGACTTCTCACTTTTACGCATATAAAAATCTTTTAACATACCTACGGCATAATCTGCCAATAGTCCATCACGGTCGTAATTAACTTTTACCATTATACTCTCTTCCAGCTATCTAGTTTAATTTTCGCTTGGAGGCCTTGAAAGATATTTTCTTTGATGATTTGATGAGGATTGTGTTTATCTAATATCATGTCATTTATATCTTTACTTCTTACGTTATCAGGCCAAATTACAATTTTGAAACCCCTGTCAATGAACTTAGAATATTTAGATATTACTTCTGCATTTCGCGGTTCATTGTCTAGACATATTATCATGTCTGTGTTTAGGTATTTATTTTCGGCAATATCAGAACCGGCCATAGCGAGACAATTAGGCAAAAATAAACTATCAATAGGACCTTCTACCACAATAGTTTCTTTATCTCTATCCCATCTTTCTAGGCCAAATATTTTTGTTTTGTTCTTATCTAATAACAAAGTAATATATTTAGGTTCTGTATTATCTAAAGCTCTTGCCTGCATGGCAAAGAGTTTATTATCTTCGTCATAAAATGGTATGATTACTTTCGGTTGACCGTCTTTGAGATTGTACCCGTACCTATTAACCACAGCTCCAAGAGATTCAGTATATAGAAACATGCTATGATACTTATCAGGAATCCCACGATACCGTAAGAATTGTACGCTGTCATGAGTATCACCCAGACTAGTAATCCTCTGCATATCAGATAAGATGCTGCTATGATTGATGGAGACTTGCTTGTGAATGCTATTCCTAGACTTACTAGTGCTATTGTTAATAATACTATCATATCTTTTATTACGTTGACAACCATGACATAAGAACATTTCTATGTCACTGTCGTTATATACAAAACTGGGAGTGTCACAATATGGACACGCTATTTCCATCACCATAGATAGATTATACTTCTATCTTTTTCTTTTTCTTCTTTTTCTCAGTTCCGCCATCTAATAGTGAATCAATTCCTACTAGACCAGTTGCATTTAGAGCTGCATTGGTACCAGCTCCGGAAAGTGGACCACCGAATGCTGCACCAGATGTCATGGACTCTTCCATAGCATCTAACATAGCTTCCCAATAACCTTCTTTTGTAGTGAGGTCCCAATCTTCTTTTTGACAAACACCATGTTCAACAAATCTCTCTTGTAGATATTCAGCTGTCTCTGAGTTTGTGTGTTGTTCTGTGTATTCTTTGATTAGCATCAGTGCTGCTACATAAGTACCAAACTTAGCACCACCTGGTACTTTAGATATTAGTCTTTTAAGATTCCAGACTAATCTATCTAGCATATTGAATGAATCTCTTTGCTTTTTATCTCTTTCTTTTTTCTTTATAAGTATCTTACCGTTTTTGTCTATGACACCCGTTTTAAACGCATCCCATTTCTCATACTTCATAGTTAATTTACGAAGTATTCTAAAAACAAATATGGTATCTACTATTCCTTTTCCAGCCATAGTCTATTTAATTCCCAAGCTTCTTTAATAAGACAGCTGTTTCAAGGCTAAATTTAATATCCATAAACTCATCCTCTTCTAAATATGCAAGGTATTCAAAGATTGTTTTAAACACTCTTTTCTCAGAATCATTACAATGAAATAGCATCAATTCTTTAGCTGCTTTTACTTCAAATACATTAAAAAATAAGATGACATGGTTTACTAATAGACGTATATTTACATCTTTACCATTCACTATTTTTGTAGCTAATTTGCGTGCGTATTGTGCTTTGCGTAGGTCGTCTTGGAATTCTTTTTTGTCAGCTGCATATACATTTCTATAATGCTTCAATGCATACTTTTCGAAATTTTTCTTATCCAGCTGCATCGATGTGACCATACTCAGACGGATTTAATTTTGTCTGTGGCTTGGTATCGATTTTGTCCTGTTTACCGCTTAGTTTGATTTCACGGGTTTTTTCTGCATCAGCTTCATCATTATCAAATTCTTTATTACCAATTGCTACATTTGCTCCAGGTACTTCACCTGGTACAGACGCCGGTGCGCCAGCATCAGCTGGTGCATTAGCAGGTGCAGCTTCGCCATCAGATACTTCTTTTTCTTCTTCATCATCAGACTTTTCTAATGGATTTTTACCGTTAGAGATTTCTTCACCTTCGTCCTCTTTGATTTGTTCTAGGACATCAATAAATTCGTCTATATCGCCTTCAAATTCTGATAGAATATCTTTTAAACTGATTTTGTTTGCCATGAATTATTTATACAAAAAGGGCAGAGATGTTTAGTCTCTGCCCGATTTATTTTAAGCTACCCATTTAATGCCGCGGTATGTACCACTTTGCATTGATGGTTTTGCCTCTTGTACAGTACCATGTACAACACCTCTGTAGATTCCACCTAGCTTTTTCTTTTTAGCATTTGATGATTTCTCAGTGATGGGATTGTACTTAATACCTCTATAGAAGTTTGCCATTTCAACCTCCGGTTTTCGTATCGATTTCGTACATAGTCTCCCGACTACACCCTTCTCAACGCGTTCCTTCAGTCAACTTTCGGTCTCGTTCCCTTTCGGTACTTGCTTGCCTTACAAATGTAAGAGGTTTTCAGGTTGCTTACTTCCGTCATATATTGCTATATGATGAACGTATAATATTTATACTATTACCCAAAAAAATCTGATAGATTCAGCTTCTTCTCAATTGACCAACCAATTGGGTCTAAGATACCTTCCATAGGTTCAACAATAATTTTTTGGAACATCTTTTCATAATTGACATAGTCTCTAACTTTAAATTCATTAGGTATCATAGTCATATAAGAAACTACATCAGAACCTACATTGTTAGGTTCTCTTAGCCAAAGAAACTTACCTTTTTCACCATTGTTGATATATTCCCAAGAGTTTTCTAACTTATGTTGTTTGATAAGACGATTGTATAATACGGCACCACGTATATGAGGTGGTGTACCTTTTTTGAAACCAATATTATCTCTTGGCGTATATTGATATACATTATTCATAGTTCTTGGGAATGCAATATCTTCTGCACGTAAAGTTAAGAAATACTTTTTAAATTCTTGTATAGCCTTTTGCACATTTTCTTCATCACTTACCAATACCAATTCAATAAGTTTAAGTAGTGGTTCTCTACAAACTTGTGGTGTTGATGAACGTATGGCTTCAAGGCCTTGGATTTTAAGCTTTGGTTTTTCAGGACGATAGCCTTCAATGTCCCAAACATTCATAGCATATCTTTTCTTTGCAGTCCAGAATGCAGAATCAGCTATATTTTCACGGCCCATAACCATTTTTTGTTCATACACATTTTGGTATTTAGCTATACCATCAAATTCTTGATTGAGTGCTTTAGTAAGCTGTTCTTCGCAGACTTTGTCGAGAATATCTACAATTTCTTGTTTAGATTTGTCTGCGAAGAACTTATCAACCAAGGGTTGAAGATTTACATAGTTTGAATCTGTGTCTATTGCAATAACATAATCAACCTTGTCTGTTTTTAACAACTTATTTAGATAACGATTGATTGCTTGTTCAGCACGTTGAATTACAAATTGGCCAGATAAAGTAATTGATGAACCTAACCTTGGGTCAAACCATCTATAATATTTGTTTGTGATTGCACCATAACCTGAGTTAAGTAATATCTTTCTAACATATTGTGCCAGGTGTAATTTAGTAATGTCTTTACCGTCTTTTTGTGCTTGCTTCATAATACCCTGAATCTTTTTACGTTCAGAATATAATTTACGCATGGCCCTTGGAATCATACCCTCATGGTCTTTTTTGAAACACCAGCCAGATGCAGCTACAGCATAATCACCTGGATTTTTAAATGACTTATTATGCAAAAAGTCACGCATACGTTTATCTTCAGATATATCAGGCCACACTTGCAATTTATCCATAATAGTTTCTGGAGATATATTGTATTGCATAATCAAATGTGGATATAGAGAATTCAAATCAAAAGATGCTACCCAACCATGCTTACCAACTTGTGGTAATTTTACATAACCACCAGGAATAGCTTCAGTCAAACTATATTTAGGAAATGTAGTTGGTGGTATCTTATTTTCAGCTGCCATTTCACGATTAATCAAAGCATCCCAAGTTTTAACTACACCAGATACATCTTCATAATTAATACCAGCTTTATATGCCACTGCAATTTGTACATCTATCAAACCCATCTTATCATCAAGTCTTTTGACAAGGTTAGTATCTTGAATATTATAGTCAATAAATTTATTAAAGTCATCAAAGAACAGTCTATGTAATGTACCTGCTTCTTCATAGTCAAGTTTCTTTTCACCAAGTTCGATACTAGCAATATGGTCTAATCGATATGATTCTTGTACTGCATTCTTTTTATATCGGTCTAGATAATCAATATCATCTACACCCATGATTTCTACCCTGAGCTGAGTGCCTTGCTTGGTTGGAAACTCACGGAGTCTTGTGACATTCCAAGGTGATAGCCTTTTAACATCAAAACCTAGTTTTACCATACGATTATGAATGTATGGCATATCAAAAGTTTGTGTATTCCAGCCAGTCACAATCTGTGGAATGTTATCACACCAATATTTTAGGAAGTATTCTAGTATTTGCCTCTCTGAATTACATGGTACATAAAATACCTTATCAACTAATTCTTCAGGCAACACAGACTCATTTCTTGACCAGTCACCATTGCCAAATGTAATGAATTTGTCCCTTAAACTGTCATGTACACAAATGGCTGTGATTGGATATTTAGATTCATCAGGCTCTGGGAAACCTTCTTCAGAACTTACCTCAATATCAATAGTGAATACTCTAATCTCTTCACGCTTCCAATCATTTTCAGCATTGGGATAGTTTTCAATACAATATTGTGAATTGTAAAATGGGAAACCATATACTTTTAGATTTGTTTCTTCATTTTGCTTTGCAAAATTACGAGCATCGGGTATTGTATCAAATTTTAAAGGCTTTAGATGATTACCATAGATATCTGTATAGCCTGTTTCTTTGGCTGATTGTATGTATAATGTTGGGTCGTATTTGATTTTTGTACGGAATTCTTCACCATCTCTTATCCCACGAACAAGCAGATTTTGACCATGCATGGCCACATTTGTGTAGTATTCCGACATACTAATATTATACTACTTGGCTGGTTTTTTACCTATAGTATAGTTAGCTTTTAGTGTCCAAGTTGATTTTTCTTTGAAAGGAATTATCTTAACTTTTTGTAAAGAAGCAGGTTCTGGGTTGCCTACCACTGAGCATAGTTTCCACTCTTCAAGCAATTTAGCAATACCGTTCCTACGAGCAACATCTTCCTGTGTTATCTCACGGTCAAAGCCATCTAGCTTAAATAACTCTCTATAATGACATAGATAATACTTTCCTTTTTTGTGTAGTATATGACAGGTTTGGACTAACTTTCTGTCTTTGCTTTCTAGTCCAATTCTAGTCAAAGTTTCTACAATTTTTAGGAAGTCATCTCGCTCTTTGAGTTGAATCTCTAATAAGTTCTCTAACATAATCTCCAAAAGGTTAAGTTAGATACGCCAGATTCTATTTATTTGACGGGGTTTTTACCACCATGCTTATCAGAGCTTTTGATTTCTTTCAACTGTTCTGGTGTTAGTACCTTGCAGTATTCTACTGCTGCTCTTTTTGAAATACCATAATACTCAGCTACTTCATCAACACCATCAGTCTTTTGCATCTTCTGCCATTTAGCAAAGTAGCTATTTTTAGGCATTCCATGAAAATAAAATGAATATTGTTCTAATTCAGATACATTATCGTATTTGTTCATCTCATTTGCAAAATGAACTGTATCACTTCTCATAGAAAAAGCTAAATTGATTACATATTTGACATAGCCATGTAAATCATCACGCCATTTTTTATTACCAATTGATTTGATATAGTCAAATGGAGATGGTTTACTTACTTCATATGACTCTTCAGCCGTCTCTTTTATCACGTTTCCAAATAAATCTATTTGCATTACGTTTCTTTGTCCTCCAATGTGCTACTAAATCTTTATACTGTCCCATCATAGTCTTTTCTTGATATTTACATACAATCCACCACTGCCCAGGAAATACTAAGAATGCTGGTATATGAAATGCTGACTTTGTGTGAAACAGTACATACGGCATTTCACCATTCCACATTAATTTTCTCATCCAACTTTTAGGCCTATAACCGTTAATCATACCAAAAGATGCGCCATAGTCACCCAATCCCAGCTTAAGGCCTCTAAACTTTGATATACGTCTATGGCTATTATAATATGTACCTTTTTCCCATGCATAGAAGTAATTACCACGTCTAATAATATAGCATGGGTGTGTTTCGTTATAACCAATACGCTTAGCACGGGCTCTAGGATAGTGTGTACTTAGAAAAAAGTATATCCTACTTATCTTGTAAGAGTGGAACAATTCTAACAATTTGCTCCAGGCATTTTTCAGCCACATCTCTATGCTCTTTTTGTGTACTCGCATCTTTTCTTAACTCAATATAATGAATCCAACTTCGTAATGTACCATTTACATATAGTGTTGACATAGTATTTCCTTCTGGTAAAACTGCTCTTGCTTGTTCTTTTGCAATACCTTTATCTAGTGCCCATTGATAAGCTAATTTTGCTTCATCAATAACACCCTGTTGTTTGCGTTCCCAAGTTTTCTGTAAATCCATATCAGCATTATCTATAGAATTTTGCCGATTCTTATGGTCTTGCATTCTAGCTTCTCTAAGAGTAAAATCCTGTGCAACCGCATACCTTTGACTAAACTCTTGGAATGAAAAACTTCTATGTCTTAGAATTTGTCTTGCAATATCTCTTGTTGTTTTAATTTCTAAACAAATGTTTACCATTTCAAATGGTGACCAATGTTTATGCTTAATAAGATATTTGAGTAGCTTATCTGCTGTTTCAGCATTATCTTGATTATCAGGGTTTGATACTCTTGCAGTGTAAGCAACTAACTCTTGTAAGTTAGCTTTCTCACCGTTTGTGTAGCTAATTATATTAACTGAACTTGACATTTTTCATAACCTCTACTACGAATGCGGCCAAATTAATTTCTTGGCTAGTTACAAAAGCTGCTCTATGCTGATATTCACCAATAATTAGAATAAGATTAGGTATAGAACTAGCTTCTACATACTCATTAATATTACGATAAAAATCTTCAAACAAACTATCAGGGTCAGGATTATCAGCAATCCACTGACGACATGATTTAAAATCTTTTTGTTTGATATATTTGATTAGTGTTTTAACTTTAGTAGTATTTACTAGACTAATAATACCACTATCGATATTACCAGATATATTAGCATACCTTTGTAATTCATTTATGATACGGCGATTATCTGGAAAATACTGCCTTACAACTTCTAATACTGCTTTTTGGTCAGCTTGTACACCTTCTTCTGATAGAATATTGATACACCTTTTAGCTACAGCACCAGCAATTGCAGGTAAATCTTTCTTTGTAATACTAAAATCAATAACACTACACCTTGAGTGTAATGGTGGTATGATTTTGTGTTTGTAATTACATGTTAAGATAAATCTAGCATTGCTGCTAAACTCTTCAATAAAGTTGCGAAGAGCTGGCTGTACTGCCAGACCCAGATAGTCGGCTTCATCAATAATCACTACTTTCGGCTTAGTAGTTGTACTCACGGTAGAGACGAATTTTTTTATCTTATCTCTCAGTATGTCAATAGACCTACCTTCATCTGAACCGTTGATTATGATGTAGTCACAACCTAGCTCTTCGCAAAGGGCTCTGGCTACAGTAGTCTTGCCAGTCCCTGCCGAACCTGATAGTAAGAGGTTCATCATTTCACCTTTATCTTTTAGTGAAACAAATACCTTCTTTAAATTGTCTGGTAAAATAACATCGTCTAAAGTACGTGGACGATATTTTTCAACCCATAAAAAATTATCTTTCATTTAAGTTCCTTGCTATGTTTTTTAATATATCCAATAGACCTACCTGTGGCTCTTGATGCTGCAGATAAACTATCATATACCTTACCATTATACTCTACTGCTATGGAATTTTTTACAGCACCAGGTTTACCTAATGGCTTAAATCCATCTTTCCATTTCTTTTCAAGATTAGCAGCCTTGCGTTCCCAAGTCTTCTTCCAGCGCTTCTTCTCGAACTCTTTCGTATCTGTCAACCTGCACTCCGCATTGTTTTAGAAATTCAATACCATCTTGAATTCTATAATCTGTTTCATAAACTACACGAACCACACCAGCCTGATGGATGAGCTTTGCACAATCATAGCAAGGAGATAGTGAGACATAAAGCGTCGACCCCTCAGAACTAGATGTGGTCCGTGCAACCTTTGCAATTGCGTTTGATTCCGCATGCAAAACTTCTCTTTTGGTTTTAAAGTCATCATCTTCACAGGTATTATCCCAACCACGTGGTGTGCCATTATAACCAAAAGCTAGTATGTTGTCATCTTTTACTATGATGGCACCACACTTAAATCTTTTACTGTTAGAATTTTGCCCAATCACATGAGCAATTTCCATATACAATTTATCTTGTTTCTTCTGATTCATTTTCTTTTATCATCTCTAATATTTGTACAGGTACTAACATATGTATCTTATAAGTTTCTTTCTTAGGGTCGTCTTTTAATGAATCTCTATAGAGACTTAAAGCACTAAGTGCATCATCAACAGTGACCTCTAATAATTTCCTATGTAAATCTTTTTGCGACTTTAGAAATCTTTCAGCAGCCGCTGTAGCATCTTCAATTGCATCTTCCAAAGATGTTCTATCATCATCATTAAGATTATCCTGCACTGAATTCGCCATCTGGTTGCAGTGCAACATAGTAATCTATACCACCAGCACCTTTAAACAAACAAAGTCCCTTTGCACATATTTTAATATCATAGTCATCAAGGACCATTTTTAACTTATCAACAGAGATTGACAAGTTATACTTTTTGCTTTTTAATTCTTGGCAAGCGATTTTAAATTTATTTGAAGTAGGTACAGTCTTATCATGGACAATGATACCCTCTTCAGTAAATGTAATATCTGAAGCATTATTAATAGTAGCTGCTTTTGCCAACCTACCTAAGTTTTCTTTAGTGATGTTTTTCTCTACATCTACTTCTGGTAGAGTGATACCTTTTTCAGGTGGCCTTGCAATAATGCTTTGGTCTGCATAATAATATTTTTGTTCACCATTACCGTCTGAAATTGTAAGTGAATCTTCACCAAATTCAAATTCAGCATCAGCATCAAATAGTGATACAACACCCATGAATTCATTTAAATCATAGATTGCAAAAGTGACTGGGAATGTTTCATCAACTTCCACCTTTGCATAGACATCTTTAATATTAGAAATGGTTTCAATTGTATTACCTTCTTCAATTAAGATGGATTGGTTAATTGTGGCAAAGTTTTTAAGAATGCCTAACGTTCGCTTGCTTATCTGCATGATTATCTCCTTTTATCTGTGCGTAAAATAACAAAGTTGTTATTAAACCGTCCATTAGGATTATACTCCTTAGTGGTTAATTTTTGATATTCTTTATCAAACTGTTTTTCAGTCTTTGATAGTGCGATTGGTAAGAAATCATCTGGCTTTCTAAGCTTCTTACCTCTACAACTAGTGACATGCTGTAATGCCTGACCTTTTACTTCAAAACCATCTACTCTATCAGTAAAATATTCTACAATTTTCTTATCTTTGCAATTGAACAATATAAGTCTATGTGCACCAATGATAGTTGTAGGATGTACTGATGTGACTTTATGTTCTACACATTCAGGCATATAATTTAGTTTAGCAACTTGTTTATCAGCAGCTTTTGGCTTTTTAATTCTTGTTGTTTTGTTTGCTTTTGTAGATAACCTAACTTTATTTAGGTCTTCCATAATCTTATTGAGTTGACTTATGCGCCATTTGACTTCTTTATTATCTAAATGACTATAACCTTCTATCAATTGTAGATTCCAATCGTCATCTAACTTTTGTTTTCTGGCAGTCATTAATTCAGTATATTCTACCAACCATCTATTAATTACTTCTTCTACAATACCATTTGCTTTAGATGTGAGTCCATACTTTTGAAATAGCTGGTAGATGTCTATGGTTGTATGTTTGCCGTCAATCCAGTCATCTTCCATGTCATACACATCACCCATTACAGTGTCCCACACTTTTTCTTTGTATAGTTCTATTGGTGATTTACGTACTACTTTAGGTTTTTCTTCATCAACTTTATTATCATTTGCACCTTCAATAAGGATTCTTTCTAATTGTGAATTGATATAGTCTTTAGTATCTTTCACATCACCAGTTGTGCCTGGTAAAGACTTCCAATACTCAGCATACTTTTGATTATAAGACGGCCAACCTTTTAGAATACAAGATATCTCTGCAGCCAGTGGTGCACTGAATCTCCAGTCTTTTATAGCCCTTAGTTCTTTTAGTCTTTGAGAAAATTGTGGAGTGTTTTTAGCATATTGCAATGCTATCTTTTTACCATCTTTTTTATTACCATCTAATCGGTAATATTCAGTGGCATTTCGTTTTGCACGGCCAAATTCGTAACCTGACATCTTTTCGATTTCAATTTGTGTAGGTACAACAGGCTCTGCTGTTTTTAAAATAGCAGCATTACGTGCTTTTTGTTTACGTGTTAGTGGCATAAAAATACTCCTTGCAAAAAGTGCTTACAGTATTATTATACTAGGATTTGATTATTTCTTCTTGGATTGATTTTCGTTTTGGTGGAATTTGACTAGCCATTTGATGTCAGTTTGAATTTCTGTTATGGCTTTTTCGATATGGGTCAGGTGATTAGTCTCTATTAGATATACCCTCCATGCGAGGAATCCAATAAAGCCCACCAGTGTTGTAATAAAAATTGATTCGTAAATACCCATTAGTTGTTCCTAAATTTAAAATAATAATATATGTTGAGTTTTGTTGCGGTTGTTTTAAATCCAGTGTACCAACTGTATAATGTATTTATACTCTAGATTATGATAATTGAAGCTGAATCACGGAATGATTTCAATGTTTTATATCCAGCAAGTTGACAACTTTTAATTAGTTGTCTCTGCATGTCGATTGTAGTATTTATAATTTGCCCATTATACTCTGTATTGTTTTTGTACATCTTACCATCAATAGTTTCAGTACGGCCATAAGATTCTTCATGACCGTAAAACATTTCAGATATTTCTACAGCTGTAGCACCTAGACAGATTGACTTGGAGATGTCAGCAGTGTCAGTATAGTGTCCAGCAGCAAAGATATGTTTACTAAAGTTCCTAGCAACTTCGCCATTAATACTAAGGCTACTAGCGTGAGGCATAGCAACGCCAGTTTCCATATAATTCTGAGAATCGAACCGAGAATCAAATCCCACCCTGACAACCTCGACACCAACTTCAAAAAGCTTTCTGGTGGCTGTGGGGTCTGCAACCGGCCCGGCGATAATTTTAACATTTTCATTTTCCTCCTTAAATTTAGCTACCTTGTAAATGTATTCAACACTATGCGCATTACCATTATTACTAATGATATTCACCCATTGTATTTTACCTGCAGGCAACTTTGATTTTAGTGTTTTCCACTTATGTAATTGTGCATCTGTATCTCCAATCGATACAGCTACATTTTTTCGACCCTTAAAGAAAAAGTCGTATAATTCGTCTATGTCATACCTTGTGGATAACATTACTCCACAATTATTGTCTGAATCTGATATCGTATCAGCTATAGCAAAAGTACCTGATGCTGGGTCTGATGATGCCCAAATTACTGGTATGTCATCAATCAACATGTCAGGTTTATCAGT